>Ga0209537_1000798_pt1 | contig 37568 bp, 38 predicted proteins | sample BioPla4DNA1_FD_187698 | JGI IMG/M metagenome (GOLD analysis project Ga0209537, IMG submission 187698) | Biogas fermentation microbial communities from Germany - Plant 4 DNA1 (SPAdes) (version 2) | ecosystem: Engineered > Bioreactor > Anaerobic > Digestate | place: Bielefeld, North...
AACATTTGACTACGGAAACTTTTAATAAAAAGAAAAGTAGCAAATGACTTTTGCATCTGCTACTTTGTCTACAGTCTGAATCAAAAGGGACAGTCCCTTTTGATTTTTTGCTCTCATTCGTTTTTGGCATTTATTTTTTTCGCTATTTGAAGCATTATCTTTGTGGATAAATAGAACAAAATCAGAACGGAAAAAACCCCGCCCAAGCCAAAAAGCATCACATCGAAACCTGCTCTCATCATTTCCAAATTCATGTCGATCCCTCCTATAACATAGCCAAAACCGCCGGTACCAATGCGAGCACCATGCTGCCGGCCACTACTGAACCCAACTGCCCTGCAACGTTTGCGCTCATAGCCTGCATGAGGATGAAATTGCTCGGATCCTCTTGCTTTGCAATCTTCTGAACTACTCTGCCGGACATGGGAAAAGCTGAAATTCCTGCTGCTCCGATCATGGGATTGACCTTTTCCTTTAGGAAGAGGTTGAGGAATTTCGCAAACAAAACTCCGCCTGCTGTGTCAAAGATGAACGCCACCAGACCCATTCCCATTATCATCAGTGTCTGGATGTTCAGGAAGGCATCAGCCGCCATAGTTGAACCGATGGTGATGCCCAGAAGCAGCGTGACGAGATTGGCCAGCTCGTTTTGAGCCGCGTTGGACAACCTGTTTAATACACCGCACACGCGGATTAGGTTTCCAAACATCAATGAACCGATCAAGGCCACGCTTATGGGCGCGATGATGCCTGCAATGATAGTTACGGTAATTGGGAATAAGATCTCGATTATTTTGGGAATTTCCACCTGGGTATATTTCATACGTATCCGTCTCTCGTTCCTCGTAGTAAGGAGTCTGATGACGGGCGGTTGTATTATCGGTACAAGTGACATGTAGGAATATGCGGCAACGGAAATGGGTCCAAGGTAGTTTTGAGCGAATTCCTTTGCCACATAAATCGATGTGGGCCCATCTGCCGCGCCGATAATCCCGATGGCTGCAGCTTCCTTTAAATCAAAGTGCCCCGTTGCAAGAGCAAATATCATGGTAAAGAATATACCGAACTGTGCCGCGGCTCCGAAGAAAAACATGAACGGGTTCTGCATCAGAGGCTTAAAATCGATCATTGCGCCTACCGCGATAAATATGAGGACAGGAAACAGTTCTGTTTGAATTCCTGCGTTGTATAGTAAAGTGAGAAAACCTTCCTCTCCTACGGCGGAAGAAAATGGGATGTTGCAAAGGATAGAGCCAAAACCGATCGGTAATAACAACATGGGCTCGTACTCTTTTGCGATGGCAAGGTAAATCAACAAGCCACCGATGGCAAACATTATTAAATGCTTCAGTTCGAAATTTGTAACTCCAATTAATAGTTCATGCCATAGTTCGTTCAATTGATTCTGTCCTCCTAAATACTGTACTGCTTATGATGTAAAATTGCCTGCATTATATGCAATAAAATAAACCGCTCTCGACGGTTTATTTTACATCAAATATTGACTAAGTCAAAGCAAATTTATGTATTAATGTTCGGATTTATTCTAAAATCACTCCGTCTTCGTCAACTTTTACGCTATCAGGCAGGAATTGTTGTTTGAGGGATGTTTCGATTTTAAGGAGAATTTCAGGGTTTTCCCGTAAGTAGTTTTTTACATTTTCTCTGCCTTGTCCGATACGTTCACCATTGAAGCTGTACCAAGCTCCGGCTTTTTCTACAATTTTTGCTTCCACGGCGCAATCCAGCACGTCTCCTTCTCTGGAAATACCGGTTCCGTACATAATATCGAACTCTGCTTGTTTGAAGGGAGGCGCAAGCTTGTTCTTTACGATCTTCACTCTGGTACGATTGCCTATGACAGAATCGCCGACTTTGATGCTCTCCACTCGCCGCACATCCAATCTCATGGAAGAATAGAATTTTAGCGCGCGGCCTCCCGTAGTCACTTCGGGGCTTCCGAACATGACGCCGACCTTTTCCCTAAGCTGGTTAATAAAGATAGCGCTGGTATTGGATTTATTGATAGCGCCGGTAAGCTTTCTTAATGCCTGAGACATGAGGCGCGCCTGGAGGCCCACATGGCTGTCACCCATGTCGCCTTGAATCTCCGCTTTAGGAACGAGAGCTGCAACGGAGTCTATGACCACTACGTCCAACGCTCCGCTTCTTACCAAAACTTCGCAGATCTCCAAGGCCTGCTCCCCTGTATCCGGCTGAGCAACCAGCAATTCTGCAATGTCAACCCCTAATTTTGACGCATAATCGGGATCCAAAGCGTGCTCCGCATCGATAAAAGCAGCTTTGCCGCCCTTTTTCTGGGCTTCCGCGATGATATGTAGAGCAATTGTGGTTTTACCCGATGACTCCGGACCGAATATTTCCACCACCCTGCCTCTCGGTATTCCGCCCACGCCGGTGGCTATATCCAGGCTGATGGAACCGGTAGATATGCTGTCGATATTCAGCTTGGCATCGTCGCTGCCCAATTTCATGATTGCGCCTTTTCCAAATTGCTTCTCTATCTGAAGCATGGCCGCTTCCAAAGCTTTATCTTTTTCGTTTTGAATATTGCTCATGGTCTCCTCCGTTTCGCAAGAACATACGTTCTTGAGTCATGATACCCCAATTTTTCGAAAAGGTCAAGCATAAAATGCCGGCAATATAACTCGTCGACACTATATTAACATTATTTGGTAATATTGTCAATGCCAAACATTAACCAAGTTGCTCTTTCTCATCTAACAACCGGTTTATTACGTCAAACATGGAAAGCATGGCATAATTTCGATTCCAATTGCGGTTTACATTTCTCAAAATTGATTTTTTGCAAACCGTTTTGTCATCTAAAATTGCGCAGATATACACAAGTCCTACAGGTTTATCCGCAGTCCCGCCGCCGGGACCTGCAATTCCTGTAACGGAAATGCAGAGTCTGCTTCCGCTGACCTTTTTTAGTCCCTGGGCCATTTCCATGGCCGTATTTTTGCTGACTGCTCCGTATCGCTCAAGGGTATCGGGATTCACGCCCAGCTCTTCCACCTTTGAACGGTTGCTGTATGTTACCAAAGCCCGGTCAAAAACTGCGGAGATTCCGGGTATTTCGGTGAGAGTCTGGGCAAACAGACCTCCTGTGCAGGATTCGGCGCTGGAAATGGAAATATTCCTTTCCATGAGTTTCTTGGCTACCACCTGATGCAGGTCTTTGTCATCATAGCTGTAAATATACTCGCCCACTCTCTCTTTCACCTTTGCGATTATTTCAGTAACCGCTGCTTTCGCCTCCTCAAGGGTGCTGCGCTTCGAAGCGATCCGCACGCTGCATTCCCCTTCCTTTGCGTAGGTTGCTATGGTGGGATCGGTTTGATTATCGATGATGTCGAGAAGCTTGGTCTCCAGCATGGATTCACCGATGCCGAACATGCGCAGCACTTTATAGTAAATCACGCTCTCCGTTTTTGCTTCCAGGTAAGGCCTGACTTCTTTTTCAAACATGTTTTTCATTTCTCTCGGAGGTCCGGGCAGGCAGATAATGATCTTTCCGTCCTTTTCCAGTGCGAACCCGGGAGCTGTTCCTATATCGTTGGGAAACACCGTAGCTCTTGACGGGAAATAAGCTTGCTTCCAATTGTTTTCCGTCATCTGGCGGTTCAGTTTCTTAAAGTAGTTTTCAAGCTTTTCCATGGAAGGAGGATGAGGAACCAACTCATCTTCTAATACTTCACAGGCAATTTCTTTCGTGAGATCGTCCTGTGTGGGTCCTAATCCACCTGTGGTTATGACTAAGTCGCAGTCCATGAAGGCCTGCCGGATCATATGAGACAAGCGATTCGAGTTGTCACCCACCGTATGATGTGAGAGTACATCAATTCCTAAAAGATTAAGCTGCTGCGACAAGTATACCGTATTTGTGTTCGTAATCTGTCCGAATAAGAGTTCCGTGCCTACGCTCAAAATAGAAGATTTCAACTGGTCACCTCTTTTTCTGCAAGTTTTACATTTTAAATATGTGCTTGTTTTGAACGATGTATTCAACGCCAGAATATACGGTTGCCGCCACGGCGATCCAAAGCAAGTAATCACCGATGGGAAGGTCAGTAACCATTGAGAAAGGCCAATTTCGCAATAAAATTATGGAAATTGCCAGCATCTGGAATACGGTCTTTATCTTTCCCGATTTTCCCGCAGCTATAATGACGCCCTCGCCTGCCGCCACGGCCCGTAACCCTGTAATGACAAACTCTCTGGCGAGTATTATGATCACCATCCATCCGGCCACCTCCCCAAGCTCCACAAGGCAAATCATTGCGGAAGTAACCAAAAGTTTATCCGCCAGAGGATCCATGATCTTCCCGAAATTCGTTATCAGGTTATGTTTCCTGGCAATATGACCGTCAAGAGCGTCTGTTGCCGAAGCTAAGATAAACAGAATTCCGGAGCTAATATAGTATCTCTTTAGCAATAAAATTATGAATATCGGTATTAATAAAATCCTTAAAACGGTCAATTTGTTCGGTAGATTCATCGTTTCCTCCTGGTATTCTATTTATCCGCCCTTACAACGTGTCCTGTCAGGTCGTAGTCGAAGCCGTCGTCAATTTTAACCATTACAAAATCGCCCGGTTCAAGAGGTATGTCCGAAGTAAAGATTACAGTGTTATCGATCTCCGGTGCATCGTAAGCCGTTCTGCCCACATAGGTTTCCTCTTCCCGTTCTTCCACCAAGACTTCGAAAACCTGCCCGACTTTCTGTAAATTGTGTTCAAGTGAAATCTGTTGCTGCAGACGCATCAACCGGTCTCTTCTGGCCAGCTTGGTCTTATCCGGCACCTGTCCTTCCATAGATGCGGCCGGTGTCCCTTCCTCCTTAGAGTATGCGAATACTCCCAAGCGTTCAAACCTCATTTTTTCAACGAAGTCTTCAAGTATTTTGGCATCTTCACGAGTTTCCCCGGGAAATCCGGTAATCAGGGTAGTACGAATGTGAATGTCAGGCATGGCAGCCCGTAGCTTTTTGATCGTGTTTTCTATTGTAGCTCTCGTGGAACGCCGGTTCATGGCTGCAAGAATCCTGTCGCTGGCATGCTGAATCGGTATGTCAATATATTTACATATTTTCTCATTGGCTGCCATCACTTCTATAAGCTCATCCGTAATGCGATCCTCATAGCAATACATCAGCCGTATCCAGCGAATTTCTTCTATTTTGCAAAGATCCTGCAACAGCCGGGGCAAGTGATATTCTCCGTAAAGATCGATTCCGTATGCCGTTACATCCTGTGCTACGAGAATCAATTCCTTGCATCCCTTTTCGGCTAACCTGCGTGCTTCTTCCAGGATATTCTCCTTCTTCCTGCTGCGGTAACTGCCTCGAATAGAAGGTATTACGCAGTAAGCGCATACATTGTCGCACCCTTCAGCAATTTTTAAATATAAAGAATATGAAACGCCAAGGGAAGCTCTTGCGCTGATTTCCGAATATTCTTTTTCGTAGCTGTTGAAAAAGAGCTTTTGTCTTCCCCTCTCATATTCAGAAAGTATCTGGGGCAATGTATGATATTCATTAACTCCGATCAGAATATCGACTTCAGGCAAGGCATTTCCGAGTTCTTCTCCGTATCTCTGCGAAAGGCAGCCGGAAACGATGAGAATTCCGTCCTCTGGTTTTTCCTTGGCCAATTTCAGTATCCGGTCTATGGATTCTTCTTTGGCATCATTGATAAAACCGCAAGTGTTAACAATTATGGCCTCTGCCTCTCCCGGATCTGACACCATCGCGTGTCCGGCCTCTGTCAGAAGTCCCGCCGCGTATTCTGAATCAGAAACATTTTTAGGACATCCTAAAGTTTCGATATATATTCGCATCCAATTTCCTTTCCATCTATAAAGAATTCTTTATTCCTTTTAGTATTCTCAGTTTTCATTCTCGTCATCGGAATCCTTCCCAAGATTCAAAAATTCCTCTTCTGTCATCAGCACTTTTCTTGGGCGGCTTCCTTCGCTGGGACCTACGATACCTCTTGCCTCCATCATATCAATCAATCTTGCCGCCCTGTTATAACCGATCCGGAAACGGCGCTGAAGCATGGAAACGGAAGCCTGTTCTGCCCGCACGACGGTTTCAATCGCCTCCTGGAGCAGTTCATCCGTATCGTCGTCAGTATCGCTTTCGTAAGTACGTTCAATCCTCTGGATGACATCGTTGGCGTATTCGTTATCGGGAACCTGTTCCTTGAGGTAGTCGATGACCTTGTGCACTTCCCCATCCGAGATGAAGCATCCCTGAACACGAATGGGCTTTGATTCTCCCAGAGGATAGAAGAGCATGTCCCCTTTTCCTACCAACTTCTCTGCCCCGGCCATATCCAAAATAGTCCTCGAATCAAACTGAGAAGATACAGCGAAAGAAATCCTGGAGGGGATATTGGCTTTGATGACACCCGTTATTATATCCACAGACGGTCTCTGTGTTGCGACGATGAGATGCATCCCGGCGGCTCTTGCCATCTGAGCCAGCCTGCAGATCGACTCCTCCACCTGGGAGGGAGCCACCATCATTAAATCCGCCAGTTCGTCGATGATAATGACGATCTGCGGCATTGGCTTTGTCTCGTCATCTTTTGTTTTTATATGTTCATTATAGGAATCCAGATCTCTCACGCCTAATTCCGCAAACTTCCTGTAGCGTTCCGTCATTTCGGACACAGCCCAGCTTAAAGCTGCTGCCGCTTTGGAGGGCTCCGTCACAACAGGTATCAGTAGATGGGGGATTCCGTTATAATTGCCCAGCTCCACAACCTTTGGATCTATTAGCACCAGCTTGACCTCATCCGGTCTTGCTTTATAAAGTATGCTCACAATTATTGAATTGAGACAGACGCTCTTTCCCGATCCGGTAGAACCGGCTATGAGCAAGTGAGGCATGCTTTTGAGATCTGCCACCACAGGAGTGCCCGCGATATCTTTTCCCACGGCGAAGGTGATTTTTGAGGGTGAATTTTGGAATTCCTTCGTTTCAATGAGTTCCCGGATTGTCACCAGGTTGACCCGGTCGTTTTCCACTTCAATTCCAACGGCGGCTTTGCCGGGTATGGGGGCCTCCATGCGGATGCTCTTGGCTTCCAGGTTTAAGGCTATATCATCAGCAAGTCGAACAATGCTGCTGACTTTGACGCCTACACTTGGCTGGATTTCATAACGGGTAATAGCAGGTCCTTTAGTTACCTGCACCACCTTTGCATTGACGCCAAAATTCTTTAACGTCTCTTCCAGTTTAAGAGCCTTTTGCTTCAAATTGATGTTTTCATTGGCTTTAGGCGTGGACTTGGCCTTATCAAGCAGGTCGAGAGGCGGTTCTATATAAGATATAGGTTCCTCTTTGTCCAGATCGATTTTCAGCTCTTCTATTTGCTCGTTTCCCAAGCCTTTGTTCTTTTTATTGACCGCCGGTTTTTCCTTTCCGGTATCCTCCTCGCCGGTCAACCCTTTACCCGGTTCGACAGGCCCAGGCTTTTCAAATCCCAAACTTTCCGACTTTTGCCCCGTTTCAAACAGTTCGTCGTCCTTCACATAGTCGATGATTTTCATCTGTCTATTTGTAACAGATCCGGATAAGAAGCCCGGCACCTCTATAGCTGCCTTTTCAACCGGGTCCGGCATGATGATAGAACTTTCTGCAGTGGCCTCCGCATCAGCCTTAGTCTCTTTATCCTTCATCGCTTCTTTGCGTTTCTCTCTATAACCTTCGATAAATTGTGATGCGGGTATGTTTACAACCAACATGAGGGAGATGACAATCACTACTAAAGAGAATATGTAAAGACCGGGAATTCCGATGGCTTTTTTCAACAGCAGCCCTAAGGTCATGCCGAAGGCTCCCCCTCCCCCGAGCACCACTCCGTTATTATAAGCATCCTTGATGAAAGAAAGGGATATGGAAAGCCCTTCCGCATCGAGATATCTCGCCGAATTTATGACGGTTGCCATGAGAAAAATCAGGCACAACAACATAACGGACCTTGCACCGATACGCGCTGAACGCCTAAAGAAAAGCATCAATCCGTAAAGTATAAGGTAATAGGGCAATGCGTAAGCTACTGCTGCGAAGAGGCCTTTTAAAAGATCTGAGATTATGCGTCCTAACTCGCCCGCTGCCTGGGTATGAAGGGAGATGGCAAGGAAAGCGCCAACAGCTATGATAACTATGGCCCATATCTCGTTCTTCAGCCGGCTCTGCGCCTGCTTTTTCGCCAGTTCCGCGTCCAGCTTCTCTCTGGTAGCTTTATTCTTAGAGCCCTTTGGACGCCCCGGTTTTCTCTTTTGTTCCGCCATAAAGCATACTCCTCAGTTGTTAATTCAACTCATAAACGTGTAGAGAAGCACAAGGCCTCCCGCAATCCAGGTATAAAACGAAAAAATATACAACTTCTTGTTTGAGACGACTCTAATCATGGTTTTAATGGCGATATAGCCTGAAATAGCAGCCGTTGCCACACCGGCAGCGACAATCAATAGCATTTGCCTGTCCAACCCTTCTGAAAATGCGGCGGGAGCCTCCAGTATCACTGCTCCCAATATGGCCGGGAGGGAAATAAGGAATGCAAATCGAACGGCCAGTTGCCTGTTAAGACCTGAAAAAAGGCTTCCTACAATGGTGGCGCCGGAGCGGGATATTCCCGGTACGATGGCAATTCCCTGGCAGAGTCCCACAAATAGTGCATCCGTGATTTTCATCTCCCGGACGTTTTTCTCTTTTTGTCCCATTCTTTCTGCCAACCAAAGGAAGCAGCCGGTAATAATCAGGCAGAAACCGATGGCAGGGACCGAATTGTACAAACCGGCAAAGAAATCGTTGAAGAACACACCCATTAGCCCGGTAGGTATGGTTGCAACAACAATCATCACGCCAAGTTTTCTCGTTTCGTTCTTGTTGATCTGCAACCCTTTGCCTGTAACCAAATCTTTAACGGTGGCAAACAATTCAATAATCAGTTCCCAGATCACTCGATAATAAACGGCGACCAGAGAGATCAAGGTTCCTAAATGAAGCAAAACGGCAAATGCAAGGACGCTCTCCCCTTCTATACCAAAAAAGTGCTGCAAAATAGCCAAATGACCCGAGCTGCTTATAGGCAGGAATTCCGACAATCCCTGCACCAGTCCCAAGATTATGCTCTCAATTAATGTCAACGCTTTTCCTCTCTTTCAATGTCCCTATTTTGACAAGACGAGCCTGCTAAATATTTCTATCTTTGCAAGCTTTAATTATATCACCTAAATGACCAAATTTGAATACAATGTTATATGTAACTTGTAAAATCTAACCTGTATAAAGTATGCCTGCCAAAATATTTCATTCTAATGAAGGAATATAAAAGAGTTACATTTTTGATGAATTGTTATATAATAAAATCTTATAATAGACTCATGCGCATTAAAAAGAATGCGATTTATTACAAGTGTTAAGTAGAAAACAGTAATATATACAAGGAGGACAAAAATGAAGAAAAAGCCCAATTTAGCCTTAGTAGGCGCTACCGGTCTGGTAGGAACAACCATGTTGAAAGTGCTGGAAGAGCGTGACTTCCCCTTTGAAAATCTATACCTTATGGCTTCCGCCAAATCAGCGGGCAAAACGGTTACATTTAAAGGTGAGAATTACATAGTTGAAGAACTTACCGAGCACTCCTTCGATAAACCCATCGATATTGCACTTTTCTCAGCAGGGGGAGCAACCAGTGAGAAATACGCACCCATAGCCGCATCCAAGGGCGTTACTGTCGTAGATAACAGCAGCGCCTGGAGAATGGATCCGAAAGTTCCCTTGGTAGTTCCGGAAGTTAACCCTCAGGATATCCAATGGAATCAAGGTATTATTGCCAACCCCAACTGCTCCACAATACAGGCTGTTTTGCCCCTCAAGCCTCTCCATGACAAGTACAAAATAAAGAGGGTCATTTACTCTACTTATCAGGCAGTTTCAGGATCGGGAGCCAAGGGCATTGAGGATCTTAAGCAAGGGCTTGCAGGAAATGACATAATGAAAGCATACTCCCATCCCATTGCGGGCAACTGTCTCCCCCACATCGACTCCTTCCTGGAAAACGGATATACAAAAGAAGAGATGAAGATGGTCAACGAGACAATGAAGATACTTGGAGACGACAGCATACGGATCACCGCCACTACAGTCAGAGTTCCCATATTTGATTGCCACAGTGAATCTATCAACGTGGAATTGGAGAAACCTTTCGAGCTTGAGGAAGTGAAGGAACTGCTGGCTTCTTTCCCGGGCTGCGTGGTACTTGATGATCCCGCAAACAACGTGTATCCCCTAGCCCGCCAGGCGGCAGGAAAAGACGAAGTCTTTGTGGGACGAATTCGCAGAGACTTCAGTGTAGAAAACGGACTCAACCTTTGGGTTGTAGCAGACAATATCAGAAAGGGCGCGGCTACCAATGCCGTTCAGATTGCCGAACTGCTTATAAAATAAAGCAAGTGAGGTGTCAGCTATATGCCATTGTTTACAGGTGCAGCTACTGCCCTTGTAACACCCTTTAAGGACGGAAAGGTGGACTTTGCTTCTTTCGGACAGCTCATCGACTGGCAGATTGAGCAAGGTATCGACGGACTTGTAATCTGCGGCACGACCGGAGAAGCATCCACACTGAACGACGAAGAACATATCGAGACGGTCAGGTACGCCATAAAAAAAGCAGCCGGAAGAGTGCCGGTCATAGCCGGCGCAGGAAGCAATGACACGCGTCATGCAATAGATATGAGTATGGCTCTGGAAGCGGAAGGAGCGGACGGGCTGCTCCTGGTAACACCATATTACAACAGATGTACGGACAAAGGACTGATTATCCACTACACTGCAATAGCCGACCGGGTCAATATTCCGATCATACTTTACTCGGTGCCGGCGCGAACGGGAGTGAACATCAGTCCTTTTGTAGTTTCTGAACTATGCAACCACCCGAATATAGTCGGAATCAAAGAAGCCAGCGGCAATATGGCTCAGGTGGTGGAGATTGCCAAATATGTAGATGAGGATTTCGCTCTCTACTCCGGCAACGATGAAATCATAGTTCCGATAATGGCCATGGGCGGACTGGGAGCAATTTCAGTGCTGTCCAACATCGTTCCGAAACAGACTCATGATATGATCGTTGATTTCCTAAACGGGGATATTATTAGCGCGATGAAAGCTCAGCTTTCACTCAAATCTCTCATCGACGCTCTGTTCTGTGAAGTAAATCCTATCCCCGTGAAAGCGGCTTTATATCTGATGGGAATGATAGAACTTGAATATAGGCTTCCCCTATGCCCGCCCCAGTCAAAATCCTTGGATGTCATCAAGAATCAGATGACAGCCTGCGGTCTGCTTTAAGGAGGATCCTATGGATATTATAATTCACGGATGCAGCGGCCGCATGGGACGCATGTTGACGGAAGTCATATTGGAGCAGAATGAGCACAAAGTAATCTGTGGCGTGGACCGGGAGCGAAATGCCCGCGTCTCATACCCAATTTACCAAGATTTTGCTTTTGTCCCGCCGAAAGCAGATGTGGTGATGGATTTCTCACACCCTTCTGCGATAAAAGAACTTCTTGGCTGGTGCATACTTCATGACACGCCGGTTGTCATCGCTACTACAGGCCTCGGTCCCGAGGAACATCGCATCATCCAGGAAGCATCAAAACAGATCCCCGTGTTTCAATCAGCCAATATGTCTCTCGGAATTCATGCCCTCAGTAAAGCATTATCTTTGCTGGCTTCTATACTCGGAGATGAGTTCGATGTGGGTATATTCGAAACCCATCACAAACATAAAAAAGACGCGCCAAGCGGTACCGCATACCTGCTAAGAGATGCTCTTGGAAGCAATTGTTCTGCTGTGGCCGCACTTCGTCTTGGTTCAATTCCCGGAGAACATACTGTAATATTTGCCGGGCCCGATGAAGTAATAGAGCTGACCCATACCGCATATTCCCGAAGGATATTTGCCCTCGGGGCGCTAAAAGCTGCTGATTTCATCATTAAACAGCCGCCCGGGCTCTATAACATGAACGATCTGTAAGTTAAATGCAAAAAACCGCCGGCCGTGCCGGCGGTTGTGAATTTCAGTGTAGGAAAACAAATTAAGCTTCCGAAGCTACTACTTCCTTCCCATTGTAATGGTTGCAATTGGGACATACTCTATGTGGAAGCTTGGGCTCATGACACTTAGAACATATTGACAATGCAGGAGCTGACATCTTCATATTGGCCGATCTTCTCTTGTTTCTTCTAGCACTCGAAGTTCTTCTCTTAGGTACTGCCATCGTTAACACCTCCTTCTCTGCGTACGAACGCTACAGATTATACCTTGTACCCAAAGCTTTGTCAACGAATTTTTATTACAGATTGCTGACAATCTCGACAGTATCCTGAGCAATCATCAGCTCTTCGTTTGTCGGTATGACTAAGATCTTAACCTTTGAACTATCCTTACTGACGATTCTCTCTTCTCCCCTGACATTGTTCTTCTCTTCGTCCAATTCAATTCCAAGACCATCGAGATCCGAACAAATCTGTTTTCTCATATCGATGTCATTTTCACCTATGCCTGCAGTGAATACGATGGCATCTGCTCCGTTCATTTCAGCCATGTAAGCTCCGATATAGTATTTCACGCGCCATGCAAACATTTTCAGAGCCAATGCCGCTCTCTCGTTTCCTTGGGCTTCCGCTTCAGCAAGATCTCTGAAGTCACTGCTCACACCGGAAATACCAGCTACGCCGGACTTCTTGTTCAAAATGTTAATAACTTCATCCGCTGTAATTCCTTCTTTTTCAGAAATAAAAGTTATGACAGCGGGATCGATTCCTCCGGATCTTGTTCCCATGATAAGACCGTCCAGGGGAGTAAAGCCCATGCTGGTGTCGATGCAGACCCCATGTTTGACCGCGGCGCAGCTGGCGCCGTTGCCCAAGTGACATGTAACTATTTTAAGATCCTTGATATCCTTGTCCAACAAAGCAGCAGCCCTCATGGAAACGTACTTGTGGCTTGTTCCGTGGAAACCGTATTTACGGATCTTATATTTCTCATAATATTCATAGGGAATCGCATATAGGAAGGTTTCCGGCTTCATCGTCTGATGGAAAGCCGTATCGAACACACCTACCATCGGAGTGTTGGGCATTAATTCCTGGCAGGCACGGATACCCAGTATGTTGGGAGGATTGTGAAGAGGTGCCAAATCGATACATTCTTCTAGTGCATTCATTACGTCCTCGGTAATCAGGACAGAACCTGCATATTTCTCGCCTGCATGAACAACTCTGTGCCCTACCGCGCTGATTTCGTCCATGGAAGAGACAACACCATGTTCTTTATCCGTCAATGCTTTCAGCACATAGCCGATAGCATCTTTGTGGTTCTTCATCGGCGCTTCTACGATATACTTGTCCATTCCGATCTTCTCGTGCTTCATGACAGATCCGTCAAGACCGATTCTCTCTACCAGCCCTTTCGCCAACAGAGTGGAGTTGTCCATCTCCAAAACTTGATATTTCAAAGATGAGCTTCCGCAGTTAACGACTAATACCTTCATTCTACTACTTCCTTTCGTACTCAATTAAAATTCTACAGAATATTACCAGCTTTTACGCTGTTTTTATTATAGACCTAATGTGACACAAAAGCCACATAAACTTTTAACGTATATTTCTAAGCATGCAAAAACTCTTTTGGGAACAATGTAAAAAAATCAGGTGTCTGCAAAGTCGTCAGACAAACTGGGTGAACAGACATAGTCAGATCGCTCGTACAGTTCGTTGTTATAGGCTAAATTATATATATCTGCTGCCAGGATATCATAGAGCAAAATCTTCCACTGCGGGGCATCTTGCGGCACTTCTTTATTAATATTGCTAATAACCGGGAAGGAAGCGCATTCTGTCTGCTTAATGTGGCGAAGCAGCTTTGCCCCTTTGGAAGAGAACCCCAAAACCCTGGCATACAAAGGCATCTCCGCGACCATCTCGAAGAACTCCCTTTTTGTCAGCGAGGTCAAAGTGTGCAGCAACAACCTCTTGATCCTCGTCTCCGTATATCGTTTCGAAAGAACTGAACCGATGAGTTCTTCCATATTTCTGCTTTTAATAATGGCCTTTTTCAGCTTGTTCTCAAGACCTTCTCCTACGCTGAGGATCTCTGCCAAACTTTCGACAGGCGTAGTCAGTATTTTATAAACCAGTATGGGAAAGAATCGCTCATAATCCGTTGCCGGATTTTGACCGCATCTCTCCATGATTTCTGCTGTTGCCTCAGGTAATGCCTTCTTCACTCTGTTCAGATTCTGATCTCCTGCTATCGCTTGCCGGATTGCCGTAGCGCTTGCCAATTGATGGGAAACGCTCCTGTCGTGATAGCCTTTTCCCATCCTCTTAACGGCAATGGGTGTCATCAGTTTCCCGGTTCGTATCCATTGCTTCAAATACTCCACTGCAAGAATGTTGTTCGGCTCCCGAATCAAATCCGCCGCCTCTTCCCCTTCAATTTCCTTTACAGCTTCAAATCTGGCACGGGGATAAGAATACCCCTGGTCAAGATATTTTTTCAAAGCCTCTTTTAACTCCGGGCCTTCATCAACCAATATCTCTGCAACCCTTTGCAGATTTGCCAGTTCACCGGTTTCGCTTCCGAAGGAAAAATACGAAACGCAACCCAGGCCGTTCAGTATATGTATGCCGCCCATGGCAAAATACTCCGCATTGTTGCATGCAAAGATGAAAGGCAGCTCTATGACCAAATCCACACCGTTTTTTACAGCCATTTCTGCACGGATCCATTTGTCATACAGCGCAGGCTCCCCTCTCTGGGTGAAATCGCCGCTCATCACCGCAATAACATGATCGGCTTGTCCGAGTTTCTTTGTCTCTTCTAAATGGTAGAGATGTCCGTTATGGAATGGATTGTACTCCGCAATTACACCAATATTATTCAATCGGAAGGTTCCTTTCTAGAGGACAAAATGAGCTCTATGATTGCAGTTAACAGAAATAAAATCAATATTATTATAATCATCCCGGTTGAAAATATCAATTGCATCAGAAACCCGGGCTCAAAGCTGTCTGCAAAGGTTTTGAGATTGCCGAAAAAACCTACGCTCTGTACAGCGCGATTCAAAATATACGGTGCAATTAGATACGCAAGCATTGCCGCCAAAATGCCATGGAAGAACTTGATTTTTAAATATTTCAGCGGGCTGATCCAGAGACCGCCCAGTACGCTCATGGACTGAGCAAGTATGGAGAGCCCGCCGAAAGAAACAAGAAACGAGGCCATAGTGCATTTTAATCTAAGTCCCAAATCTTGCGAAAGGGAAATCTCATTAATACCTATTGTCATCTCAAGAAGACCTTTAATAAAACCCGAGCCATGCTGGGTTTTTAACGCGTTAAACATCCCGGCCATTTCTAACAAATCCGTGATATAAGTAAAAATAATGATGTAGCAACAAATTACGCCCAAGGTCTTTAAAGAGGATAAAATAGATGCAGTGAGCATCTCTAATATGCTTCGATCGTCTAGTCCGGGATCCCTATAACGAAAACGAGGTTTTGAAAAGCTCCTATTGAATGTTCCTCCTGCTCCAATTAGGCAAAAAACTAAGCCGTTTAACAGAGCTGCCGCATAATGAGACAAAGCTACTACAGCTCCTGCCGCCGGCGCATGAAACATCCCCGCTCCCACCGTTCCAAGCATAAACAAGGGTCCGGAAGTCGAACAAAAAGAAAGCATCCGGATAGCTTCCGCATCTGTCAGCTCCCTTCTATCGCGCATTTGCCCGATAATGCTGGCCCCCATGGGATAACCGGAGGTTATACTGATGATAAAAACAAAGGCTGAAGTACCGGGCACTCCAAAGAGCTTTTGAAAGGGTCTTTCGAACAGACCTCCCACAAGAGCCGGGATGCCCAGAGATATCATAAAATCTGCACAAATAAAAAAAGGAAGCAAAGCAGGCAACACAGAGTATGCCCACAGAGCAATTCCTCGTTTTGCGGAGTCAAGAACCACTGCCGGTAAAAACACCATAGAAACGGCTATTGCAGAAGTAATGATCCCCGCATATATATATTTGACGGGATGACGCCTCGAACTTCTCATAGTCAATCATATTCAAAGCCACCCCGAAATATTCAATAGCAAATAGAGTCGGTTTTAGGATTCTTCATTCTCAACCTGAGTTTTGTAAATCATCTCCTTGATTTCGTTTCTGTTATCCGTCAATGTGGCATTGATTACATCGAAAGTTTTCTGAATATCATTGAACATGTCGGTAAAGTATGTAGCATAAAGCTGTTCCATCTTATCCTGGAAATTATATAAAATACTGTCGATATAATCAAAAGTGCTCATCTTCAGGTTTTTGACGTTCCTTTCCGCCAGACTCATAATCTCTTCTGCCCTGGCCTTCGCCTTCACCGTAATATCGTCGTTTTCAATCAGGGATTCGGCCTGCACCCTTGCTTCTTTCAACACAGCTTCATATTCGCGCTTTGCCTCGTCAAGGATTCTCTGGCGTTCATCTTTAATCCACTGGGCTTGCTGAATCTCATCCGGCAACTCAATTCGGATTTCCCGGATGATCTCCAATATTTCCTCCGCATCTACCAAGACCTTGCCTGTAAGCGGAAAACCGGAGCTGGTCTCGATGATATCTTCGATTTCGTCTAAGAGTTCTAAAACCTTCATACGCCAAATACCTCCCGATTTATTTGTTGAACTTTCTTTTCAATTCTTTCAATACGACTTTCGGAACCAGTCCGCTTATATCACCGTTAAATGAAAATACTTCTTTTACAATGCTGGAACTTATAAAAGAATACTCCGGTGTTGTCATAAGAAATACTGTTTCCACGTCCTTATTGTACAGCCTTGCATTCATATGTGCCATCTGGATTTCATATTCAAAATCCATAGTGGCTCGCAAGCCCCGAATTACTGCATCAATCTGGTTATTGTTTACATAATCTGCCAACAACCCGTCAAAACGGATTACTTCCACATTTGGCAGATTTTTCGTACATCCGCGAATCATTTTCACTCTTTCTTCCGAGGTAAAAAACGGTTTTTTTGCTTGGTTCTCCATTACACCTACAACCAAGTGCTCGCATAGCTTTGAAGCGCGTTTGATCAAGTCAAGATGTCCGTTAGTAATCGGGTCAAAAGTACCAGCATATAACGCTTTTCTCATCGATGTGTATCCTCCGGTAAGACAGAATATAAAGTTATGAGGGTATCGCCGTATTTTTTAACTTTCCATATAGAAAAGCCGCCAACAGTCTCAGGAAGTTCTTGGCGGACATCGTGTTCGGCTGCAATGATACCATCCGCTGCCAACAGTTTGCGCTGCCATATCTTCTCAAGACAGGATTCAATAATTCCGGCTTTATATGGAGGGTCTATAAATATTAAATCGGCAGGCTCATGTATTTGATTGAGCACATATTCCCAATCTCCTTGAATAAGAACGCAGCGGTCTTCCACCTTGCAGTTGGATATATTCTTAGATGTCAATCGGACACCTGCCTTTGACATTTCTCCAAAATATACCTTCTTCGCTCCCCGGCTGATCGCTTCAAGGCCTAGACTTCCGGTGCCGGAGAATAAATCGATAACAACGGCTCCGTTCAATGTAGGACCAACCATACTGAACAACGCTTCTTTCACTTTTCCTGAAGTGGGACGGATAAGCTTGTCCGCAGGCATATCCAGCTTTCTGCCTTTGAGCTCTCCTGCAATAATCCGCAATACGAGCGCCCCTTTCCGTGAATTAATTTTAACATAAGTTGGGAAAATAGCAACTGAAAGATAATAGCAAAACGGGCCCGCATCGTCATGCAGACCCGTTTTGACTTATCAGCTTCAAACTAATTGGTTCCCAATTGTTATCCGCCGACTTTACCAGATAACTGCTGTTCGGCCATTTCTACCAATTTCTTGGTCATATAGCCGCCCACATAACCGTTTTGTCTTGCAGTTAAATTGCCCTTATCGATGTTGTCATAATTCGCGAGACCCAATTCATTGGCTATTTCTGTCTTCATGTTTTTCAATGCGGGCTTTGCACTAGCAACTACGTTTGATTTTGCCATTGTTTTCACCTCCTGTTTACATTCTTAATTTAACCGCAGGAAGTGAAACTATGTGATGTAATAATTTCATTTCATGGACTGTTTTGCCACGTTTGTTTGTAATTTTTGGTCAAATGAGCTCAATTGCGCTCAACTCATGGCGTGCAAGTTTTTGATTAATACAGAGGTTTAAAGTATTTTTTAAGTATTTTAAAACGAAATCGGTTCAAAATTATGCTTTTTACTTGTTCGTTTCCATTTTTTATATGTTAAACAACAGTCATTTTTATTTAAGCTTTTGCATTTATTATAAGTTTATGATATTCGTATTTTCAAATAGTTTACCCAGTTTTTCTTTTAAAGGCCTATGTTCTGGTAAGGATAAAAAAGGATCTTTTTCCAGCAAGGAATCCGCCTCTTTTCTAACGGTATGCAAAATCCGCAAATGCTTTGATAAATCCGCAATTCGGAGCTCAGGGACTCCATGTTGCCTGACTCCGAAAAACTCGCCGGGACCTCGCAGTTCAAGATCTTTTTCGGCGATTGCAAAACCGTCATTGGTCTGTTCCATCACGGCGGCACGCTCTTTTGCCAATTCGCTTTTTGTGTCTGTAATCAAAAGGCAGTAAGATTGATGCTCTCCCCGGCCTACCCGGCCTCTCAACTGGTGAAGGGCTGCCAGCCCAAACCGTTCCGCGTTCTCTATAAGCATTACAGTAGCGTTGGGCACATTGATCCCCACCTCTATGACTACCGTTGAGACGAGAATGTCCGCTTTGCCTGAGTAAAATTCCTCCATGACTACATCTTTCTCCGATTGCTTCATATTCCCGTGAAGCAGTCTCACCTCGAATTCAGGAAATCGTTCTAACGCTTCTTCATAAACCTGCTCCGCAGATTTCGCATCTATGTTTTCGGATTCCTCGATCAACGGAGTGACAATATACGCCTGCCGCCCTTCTTTCACCTGGCTGCGCAGGAATTCATACGCCTTGTTACGACTTTTTTCCGAAAGGGCTTTTGTCAGAATAGGTTTTCTGCCTGCCGGCATTTCATCAATGGCGGAATGATCAAGATCCCCGTAAAGTATTACAGCCAATGTCCTGGGAATCGGCGTGGCTGTCATGACCAAAACATCCGGATTGTGTCCTTTTGCGGAAAGAAGGCTCCGCTGATTGACGCCGAATCGATGCTGTTCGTCCGTTATGACTAAACCGACGTTGAAATATTTCACTTCCGGTTGGATTAAAGCATGGGTCCCGATTAAAAAATGAATCGTACCGTCTTCAACCTGCTTATAAATCTTTGTTCGCTGCAGTTTTGTCATGCTTCCCGTCAGCAAGCCTACATTGATGTTAAAACCCTCAAACATGCCTTTTAAGCTGTCGTAATGCTGTCTGGCTAACAATTCCGTAGGCGCCATCATAACGGCCTGATAACCGCATTTAATGGCTTTGTAGGCCGCGGCGGCAGCTACCACCGTCTTTCCGGATCCCACATCTCCCTGGACCAGGCGATTCATTACGCGTGATTCTTCCATATCCTTTTCTATTTCGTCAAGGACCCGTTTTTGCGCTCCGGTAAGTTCAAAGGGAAGAGCGCGGACAAAATCCCTGGTTTTGTGTTCAGTGGAAAAAGCGATACCCGCATCATTTTCTTTAATCCTGTATTTTATGGACAGAAGACCGAGCTGCAAAAGAAAAAGTTCATCGAAAACCAGGCGGAACCTGGCCTCCCTCACCTTTCTCGAATCTTTTGGAAAATGGATATTTTCAATGGCGTACCGGAGACTGCAGAGACGATTCCTCGAGATAATATCTTCAGGCATGTAATCTACAATTTCATCGATATAGCTCAGCGCCAGGCGCTGCCATTTGCGGAAGTCGCTTTGTGTGATTCCCTGAGTTAAAGGATATACGGGAAGGATTTCTCCCTGTTCATCGGGCTGCTTCTGGTTGTATTCGGGATGAAGCATCTGCAGGCGGCCTGCTCTTGATGTTACCTTTCCGTAGAATTCGTACTCATTTTCACGATTAAAGGATTTCTCCAGATAGGAAGCATTGAAAAAAATCACCTCAATACCTCCCGTTTCATCCGTTACGAGGAGCTTGAGAGTTCGCTTTCTGCCCCGGTAGCCTCCTCTTACCATCAGGGAAATTTTCCCGCATATAAGAGCCGTTTCATCTTCCACAAGCTCTTTAATGGGTTTAGGATGGCGCCTGTCCTGATAATCCCTGGGATAATATGAAAGAAAATCCTCAACAGTGCGGATTTTCAGCTTTTCCAAGGCTTTTGCTTTTTTCGGACCTACTCCGTGAAGGCTGGTTATGCTGTCACTGATACTCAATGAAACTGCTCCTGTCATCCTTTGACTTCTATATTTCTCCGCGCAATCTGCTTTGATATCATGCCGGTAACGTTAATTGCAATGCTGTTAACAGCTATGCTCGCCAGCTTTTCTATATCCGCTTTAATGTCGCTTATAAGCTGTTCCGTTACCGTTCCGATGCTCGTTCCAAAGCGAATTGCAATGTATACCCTGATATCTATCCCTTTTTCGCCCATACTGATATCAAAATGGTCAGCGGCATCAGGGATCCCGTTCTTGTACTTTATTCGCACCGGTTTTCCTTTACGGCTTGTGATTAAGACCCGCCCTTGAAACTTTCGTACCGCCTCTATTACGATCCTGCCTATGACAGCTCTTTGAATTTTGATCGTGCCGGCTTCCGTCTCATGTAAATATAAAGCCACTCTTAATCCTCCGTTTATATGTTTAATGCATTCAAACTACCGCTGTTACGGTAATAGTAGCACATCGTATAAATTTTTGGAATTGCTTTTTGCCTTAATAATCTTATATACTCTAATATGCAATATGGTTAGTTTTACTAAAAATAAAAAAAATGTTTTACAGAACAATTTTCCTGTGCTATAATGTCCTTTGTTCGACATGAAGCAAGCAATAATTGCAAAACTACATTATATAAACACGAAGATTTAATACCCAGTCAAGGGAGGTGGGAATAGATGGCAAGAAAATGCGAAGTCTGTGGTAAAGGTCCGTCAACCGGCTGCAACGTCAGCCACTCCAACAGACATACAAAGAGAAGATGGAACGCCAACATCCAGACTATCAGGGTCAAGGAAGAAAATGGCACGGTACTCAGAAAAAAAGTATGCACAAGATGCATCCGCTCCGGCAAAGTAGTCAGAGCAATTTAAGATTTGAATTCATGATGTAGATCATACTCGCCCCCGGTTCGCCGGGGGTTTTGCGTATGTCTATAAAACCCTCACGCAGTAAAGAGCTTATACCCGCAGAAGATCATGATGCCACCCAACATGATGAGCCAAACTTTTGAAGGGAGCAAAAACGCGCATATGGTCACAGCTCCGATGATAAGCAATACAAGGCCCAGCAACTCTACTTCGCCTTTTTTGCATTTGCCTTTTTTCTTCTTCTCCACGGACTAACACACCCTTCGGATCATGAAATATAGAGCAAAATAATCAGCAACAATACGGAAGCGCCTAAAGCGGCATACCAAACATAAAGCGGCACCGTATGTATGATTAAAATGACCCCGGAGAGCCCGAGTGCGACGCCAAGGATCTTCGTTATTCGCTTTTCCCTGTTGCGTCTGCGTCTCATCCGCATCACCCTGACAAATAAAAAAACCCGCTCGTATAACAATGTATGCCGGCGGGATCGTCAATGTGCCATTTCTGTATCTTAGCTGTTAGGATCGCTCTTATAAGGTTCTTTTAAATTTCCGATTTTCAGGCTTCTTTCTTCCAAAATCTTATCAATTTCGGAAAGGGAAATACTCTGCTCCACCATGAGGACCAATAAATGGTAAAGCAGATCGCAAATCTCCTGTTTTAAGCCCTCCCTGTCGCCGCCCTTGGCGGCGATGATGACTTCGCTGCATTCTTCCCCGCATTTTTTCAGGATCTTATCCAGTCCCTGATCAAATAAATAGCGAGTATAGGAATTCTCTGAAGGCGCTTCCTTTCTGTTAACAATTACATTATACAGGTCGTTAATTGCTTGATTCATTATCCAACAGCTCTCCTTTCCTGAAGAAACAAGTTCGGTTGCCTGTATGGCATGCGGCTCCAGCCTGTTCCACTCTCACTAAAAGCGCATCGTTGTCGCAGTCAGGCGTTATGGAAAGAACCCTTTGATAATGTCCGGAAGTGGCGCCTTTGTTCCACAATTCGCCCCGTGACCTGCTGTAGAACCAGGTAAAGCCGCTGTCGATAGTGCGCCTTAAACTCTCTTCATTCATATATGCCAACATTAACACCTCATCAGATGCGGCATCTTGTATTATGGCGGGGATCAATTCACTCTTCTCGAAATAGATTGAAAGGTCCATTATGCGCATGCTCCTCCTTTTATGTGCACGGATATGCCGCTGTCTTTTAGCACCCTTTTAACGGCGCTTACGGTCAGATCCCCATAATGGAAGATTGAAGCGGCAAGAGCAGCATCGCAACCCGTTTCAAGGAATACTTTCACAAAGTGACCGACTGTTCCGCAGCCTCCCGATGCAATGACAGGAATCTCTACCGCATCACAAACCGCATTCAGCATGGGCAGATCAAAACCCCGTTTTGCTCCGTCTGCGTCAATTGAAGTAAGAAGGATCTCACCGGCCCCAAGCTCTTCCGCTTGCTTTACCCAGCTTAACAAATCCTTGCCTGTATCCTTTTTCCCACCATTGATGATGACATTATATCGATCTTTTCCCACCCTTTTACCGTCCACAGCTAAAATCAGGCGCTCTTTTCCAAACTTTGAAGCCGCTTCCCGAAGCAGTTCCGGTCGTTTTACGGCAGCCGTATTGAGGGAGACCTTGCTTGCGCCTGCCTCAAACAGCCTTCTCATATCCTCCACATCCCGGACTCCGCCGCCTACAATAAAAGGTATAGTCAGATTCTTTGCCGTCTCTCTTACAAGATCGATCATTGTTCTCCTTCCTTCATTCGTAGCCGTAATATCCAGGAATACGATTTCATCCGCTCCCTGCTTCTCGTATTCGATTGCATATTCCACAGGATCCCCTATTTCCCGAAACCCTATGAAATTTATCCCTTTCACCACCTTGCCGTTGCAAACATCCAGGCAAGGTATAATTCTTCTTGCTTTCACATTGATCACCTTACTTCCTAATTAATTTTTTTCGCCTTTGCGACAAACTCCAGTGCATTCCTCAGGTCCAGGCTGCCCTGGTAAATGGATTTTCCGCAGATGGCGCCGTACAATCCCATTCCACATAGGGCTTGTATATCGGCTATATCCCTTATTCCGCCGCTTGCTATGATCTTTGATGGCACAGCATTCTTAAGAGATTCAAGATGTTCGAAGTTTGGCCCTGACAAGGTGCCGTCTCTTGCGATATCCGTGTATATAATCGTTTCAACACCTATATTCGCCATTCTTTTTGCCGTCTCTATGTAACCGGACTTGCTATCCGCAAGCCATCCTGAAGTTTTTACTATCCCATCCTTGGCATCGATGCCTACCGCAATTTTTGCACCATATTTTTTAACGGCATCTTCCACTAGAGACGGATTTTTCACTGCGACGGACCCCAGAATTACTCTGCTGATGCCTTTGTCTAAATAATAAGAGATGTCCTCCATGGTGCGTATTCCACCACCTACCTGAATTTTAAGGCCGGTTTTTTCAGCCGCTTGGACAAAAATGTGACTGTTCACTCTTTTTCCTTCCAATGCGCCATCCAGATCCACCATATGGATCCATTCCGCTCCGGCTTCTTCAAAAGTCTTAGCTGCTTCAAGCCAGCTGTCCGCTACCCGTTTTGAACTCTTAAAAACGCCCTGGGTCAGCCTTACACATTCTCCTTTATAAATATCGATTGCAGGTAATAGAATCATTTACAAGCTCCCTTTCGTCGAAAGTACCTCATCACTTTCGGATTTTGCCACAGCTTGCTTTAATGTATGCCCGAAAGCTTTAAACAGCGCTTCCGCTATATGATGGTCATTTTCACCGTAGGCAAGATTTAGATGCAAGGTAACTCTCGCACTCATGGCAAAGGCATAGAAGAATTCTTTTACCATTTGTGTATCCAAATCGCCGATTTTAGGAGCATTAAAATCCACGTTGAAGACCAGATATGGCCGGTTGCATATGTCCAGGTTGCAAATAGCGAGAGCTTCATCCATGGGAACGGAGAACATGCCGTAACGCCTGATTCCTTTCTTATCTCCCAATGTCTCAGCAAATCCTGTACCCAAGACGATACCTACATCCTCAACGGTATGGTGACAATCCACCGTAAGATCTCCTTTGCAGGAAAGTTCCATATCAAAGCCGCCGTGGAGACAGAGGGTTTCCAGCATGTGATCGAAAAAACCCACCCCCGTATCCACGTTGCAGGATCCCTTTCCGTCAAGGCAAAGGTACAGGCTTATATCTGTTTCCTTGGTTTTTCGTTTGATTCTACATTCTCTCTTCATTGGCCCTTTCCTCCGTTTCAGATTGGTTGATGTTATTTATGGATTCGATAATGGCGCGAAGCTCCTCTATTACTGCCTGATTCTCTTCCTTGGTTCCTACGGTTATGCGAAGCATATTCTTCAAATTTCGCACGAGAATGGATCGCTCTTTCAACTCGGCGTATATTCTGTCCGCGTAATCTGTGGAAATGCATATATAATTGGTGGCGGAAGGATAGATTTTCTTGATCGCCGGGTTTGTCTCAAGAAGCTTCAATCCCTCATAAAGCTCCTTTCTGTTTTCCAGTATGTGAGCTACAGCATTTTTTATATACTCCGAATCGGAGAGTAGGATGCTTCCTGTTGTCGCGGACAAACTGTTTAAATTATATGGCGAGCGTAAAGCGCTGAGCACCCTGGCGAGATTTGGCGATGAAACGGCAAATCCCAGGCGTATACCTGCACATCCAAGGGCTTTAGAACAAGTTCTGAGTACAATAAGGTTATCCCGGTTCGCCGCATACTTAATGACGGATTGATCGGAAAAATCCATATAAGCTTCATCCACCACCACAAGGGCATCTGTATTGTCAACAAGGTACATTATTTTTTCCCTGGCCGTAACCGTCGAAAATGCGCTGGAAGGATTGGAAAACAACACCGCGCTCGCTTTCTCTCTCCGAATCGTTTCTATAGTCGCGGGAATATCAAGGTTTCCGCTATTATCTCTGGCCACATAACAAGTCTGCCTCTCGTAAGCCGATGCAAAGATGGGATACATGGAAAAATCCGGCTCCGTCAGCAGGAGCTTGTCATCGGATTTAAGAAAGCAGCCGATTATCAAAAAAATCAGCTCATCGGAACCGTTTCCTGCTGTTACCAGTTCAGGATCCACGTCGTAAAAGCGGCCAAAGGCTTCTCTGAGTTCCAGGTATGTATCGTCAGGATACCGGTTCAGCTCGATGTTTTCCCATGCAGAAAGCAATTTCTGCCTTAATTCTTTGCCGGGATCGATAAAGCTTTCGTTGGCATCAAGCCTTATCCGGCAATCTTCAGTTATCACTTCATATGGTTTAAGTCCTAAGAGTTTTTCGTTCAATCTGTAAGTCATTTCTCGTTTCCTCCCCGGGCCGCCATGCCGCCGTCCAGGTAATTTTCAAAGCGAATAGAAACAGCTCTGCCATGGGCTGTAAGTCCTTCTTTTTCTGAGATTGCAATTACATCTTCCCTGCATTCTTCAAGAGCCTCTTTAGTATAGAAGGTATAGCTCATTTTCTTTATAAAACTGTGTACTCCGAGAGGAGAAGCGAATCGTGCCGTACCCATTGTAGGAAGCACGTGGTTGGTCCCTGAATAATAGTCTCCCAAAGGTTCGGGGCTGTAGGATCCGCAAAATACCGAGCCTGCATTTCGGATCCCCGGAAGCACCGCCATAGGGTCCGCCGTCATGATTTCCAGATGCTCCGGCGCGATTCTGTTGGCTATATCAATCATCTCATCCTCGGATGCGCAGATGAGAATCAAACCGTAGTTCTCCAGTGATTGGCTCACTATCTCGTATCTCTCCAATTTGGCAGCCTGCTCTTCCAGTTGTTTTAGAGTTTTTTCCGCCACTTCCCGATTCGTCGTCAGCAGAATGGCCGCAGACATAGGATCGTGTTCCGCCTGGCTTAATAGATCAGCCGCAATAAATCTCGGATTTGCCGTCCCATCGGCAATTATGAGGATTTCACTGGGCCCGGCAATCATATCGATATCTACAGTCCCGTAGACAAGCTTTTTTGCCGTTGCCACATAGATGTTGCCGGGACCCACGATCTTATCCACCGCCGGTATGATTTCCGTTCCGTAAGCCATGGCTCCGATAGCTTGGGCGCCCCCTGCCAGAAATACACGGTCCACGCCGGCAACATATGCAGCGGCCAGGATACCCGGATTGGCACTTAATCCAAAGGTTCCGTTGGCTTTTTCCTGCACTTCAGGCGGTGTTAACATGATGATTTCCCCTACTCCCGCAAGCTTTGCAGGAATAGCGTTCATCAAAACCGTAGAAGGATAGGCAGCGGTTCCACAGGGAACATAAATCCCTATACGGTCAAGTCCTCTTACAACTTGCCCCACTACTGCTCCGTTTTTTCTATTGATTTCATATCCTTCTACGATTTGCTTTTCATGGTATTCACGGATATTACTCGCCGCGTTACTTATTGCTCTTTTAAACCTTTCATCTGCGAGATCAAAGGCTTTTTTTAACTCCTCTTCCGGGACTTCAAAGGGATCGGAATAAGCGCCGCTGAATTTTCTCTCATATCTTCGGACGGCTTCGTCCCCGTTCTCCTGCACATCCTCCAAGATGGCTCCGACAATCGCACTGACTTGCCTATCCGTTTCTTTTGCACGGCTTTTCATTTCACGGAGAAGCCTGGTTACATTTTCTTGATTACAGTTCACAAATCGCATGTTCTTTCCTCTATAATCATCCTACTTTTTCTTCCATGTTGTTTATAAATGCTTCAATGAATTCCTTCTTCAATTTCATGCTGGTCTCGTTGACGATGAGCCTTGCGGAAATATTTTGGATATCATTAACCACTTCAAGGCCGTTTTCCGCTAAAGTTTTCCCCGTGTCCACAAGGTCTACGATTCCGTCAGCCAGCGAAAGAAGCGGCGCCAGCTCCACAGAACCTTCCAGCTTTATCACTTGAACGTCCATTCCCTTCTCTTCGAAGAACTCCCTGGTAACCTTCGGGTATCTGGATGCCACTTTTTTTATAGAATATCCCGCATAGAAATCCTTGCCCTTTGGCGTTGCCAGGACGAACCTGCACTTGCCAAAGCCGAGATCCAGAACCTCGTAAAAGCTTCCTCCGTACTCCATGATAATGTCCATCCCTACAATGCCCATGTCGCAGACCCCATGCTCCACATAGGTGACCACATCTGCTGCTTTACCAAAGACAACCTCTATGTTTTGCCCCGGAATAGAAAGGAGAAGCTTCCTTCCTTTTTCATTTAAATGACTGCAATCGAACCCCATTTTTTCAAGAAGTTCGATGGCACCCTTTTCAAGCCTCCCCTTTGCAAGAGCAAGGCGAAGCCTCTTGTTCGTATCTCTTGGGTTGCCCGCTTCATTGTGGCTCAGGATGCCGGCCACTATCTGGTCCACATTTATGGCAAACCCCGTAGCGGGAAGATCGCAGCCGAAATCCTTGAGCAGGTGGTCATACCTTCCCCCCGATAGCACCGGTTCCCTTGCCTTTGAAGTATAGCCTTTAAAGACGAGAGAGCTGTAATAATCCGCCTGGTTCACGAGTCCGAAATCTATTATTACGCTTTCTTCAAGCCCGAGATCCGTCAAAGCGGCATAAATAGCCTGGAGATACTCCAGCATTTCACCCAGCTTATCATCGTATCCATCGAACAAGATCCTGGCTTTTTCAAAGACCTCCGCTCCCCCGAAAAGCTTGGGAAGCTCCCTGAGGATGGCAGTGGTCTGATTCTTCCCACACTTGTCTAACTTGGAAGATAAGGCCGCATAATTCTTGGTTGAGATAAACTGATGAATACCGGACTTTATGTCAGAATCCACATCGAGCCGTTTCATCAGCAGCTTGAAAATGCCTACATGGCCCAACTCTATACGCACTTCTCCAAAACCGCAAAGAGAAAGGGCCTTTACGCCCAGCGCCAACAGCTCAACATCGGATTTGAAGGAAGAATCCCCGATGACTTCGACGCCCATCTGCAGCATTTCATTGCTCAGTCCTCGCAGTCCGGGATTATTCCTGTACACCTTTTGCTCGTAATAGAGCTTCAGGGGCATGGGATAATCCTTCAATCTGGTGCAAACCAAACGAGCTATAGGGATAGTAGAGTCCGGCCTTGCCACCAGCACCCTTCCCTTGTTGTCTACACTCTTGTACATGGTCTCCTGTGGATAGTACATTTCCGCAGAAGAGAAAACATCGTAAAATTCAAAGCCCGGCGTCACCACCTGGTGAAATCCGCTATTTATAAATGCAGTGTGCAAGCAAGTCGTAATCTCCCTTTGTACCCTGCACTCTTCAAAAAGCAGATCCTTGGTGCCTTCCGGAGTAGTCCTTTCAAACCGCTTCATATTTATCGCCTTTCATAATTTACTACTTTTCCATACTACTACACTAAAGTGAAAGTGTCAATAATAAAATACCGCAGGAATCGGCCTTCAAGAGCATGTGGCTCTATGCCTATTCTGCGGTATACAGGATCCGTATATTTTGCAGTTTGTTGTCTTAGAATTTTATCTCAATTTATATAATCCTTCTGCACTTTTCAAAATATTCCGCTCTTAGCATGGACATCAGGTGCAGGTCCACATACCGGCCGTTCTTTTTACCGGCATTGCGCATGACGCCCTCGTGCTGAAAGCCTAATTTCTCGTAAAGCGTTGCGGCTCTCTTATTACCAGGCAGATAATCCAGCGTTACTCGTTCCATATGGAGCTGGATAAAACAGTATTCCAAAATAAGGTGCATGGCTTCTTCGCCCAGCCCTTTGCCCAGATATTCCTCTTCTCCGATATATATTCTGGTAAAATCCAGCGAATCGGCTTGTCGGTCGATACGGCTGATATAAATTCTACCGATAGGCTTATCCTCTTCCCTGTAGACTATGGTAAATTGAAGCTTGTCCGGCTCCTGGGTTCGTATCACATACTCTTTTACGATTTCTTCATAGTCCCGATCCCGGGACATGGTGAAGCTTTCCTGAATATAGTCTTTTTTCTCCCATTCAGCAAAGAGCGCACAATCCGAAAAAACCGTTTCTCGTATAATCAAATTTTTAGATTCCATAGATTACCTCCGATAGCCGCAGAGAAAACGAATTTGCCCTATTATATACCATTAGGAGGACGCTGCGCAATCGTGACCTGTTTCCTTCCAAATCCGATCGGCGGTAACTGCCCAGGCATCGGCAGCATTCCGGCATTTGTTAGTCAAATCTATTACATCCTCCGGATGCTTCATATCCGTTGAAAACGCGCCGCTTTCAACAACCATCTCCACCAGTTTATCCGGGTTGTCAAGCAATGGGCACGGCCTCAGCATGTTGCAATTGAAAGGCTGATTCTTCCTGTATGCCTGGAAAAGCGGTGACTTATATGCCTCAAGCAAGGTGTTGGTATGTATGTTTGAATCAGAATAGTGTATGAAGGCGCAGGGTTCGATATCGCCGTTGGCATTAATATGGCAATAGCGTCTTCCTCCCGCAATGCATCCGTCCACATATTCGCCATCGTTCCAGAAGTCCATGGTAAAAATAGGTTTGGTTTGGCGGAATTTTCTTATTTGACGGTACATATATTCTCTCTGTTCCGGAGTAACCAGCCAATCGGACACAGCATCCACGCCGATAGGCATATATGTAAACAGCCACAAGAAGAGGCAACCTTGTTCAACCAGGAAATCGATGAACTCTTCGCTGGCGATGACCTCCGTGTTCTTTCTTGTATAGCAGCTTGAGGCGCCGAAAGGAAGCTTGTATTTTCTCAATATTTCCATAGCGCGCATTATAGCCTGGAACGTGCCTTTTCCGCGCCGGGCATCCGTTTGTTCCTCAAAGCCTTCTATGCTGATGCCGGGTATAAAATTCTTAACTCGAAGCATTTCTTTAGCAAAATCCTCGTCGATTAACGTCCCGTTTGTAAAGGCCATGAACTGGCAGTCATTATGTTTCTCGCAGAGTTTTATTACCTCTGCTTTTCGAACTAAGGGTTCGCCTCCTGTAAAGAGATACATATATGTTCCCATGGCCTTGCCCTGCTGGACGATGTTGTCAAGGGTATCAAAGTCCATGCTGGATTTAGCGTCATAATCGGCAGCCCAACAACCGGTACACTTTAAGTTGCAAGCAGCCGTGGGATCTAAAAGGATAGCCCAAGGGACGTTGCAATCATGTGTTCTTTCCACTTCAAGCCTTTTAGGTTTTCCTTCGATGTTGCTGTATACGATAAAGTTAGTAAAGAATGTTTTTATTACATCCAAATCTATGTTGCGCCAGATGTTCAATGCGAATTTGTACCAATTGTTGTCGGGATCCGACGCGATCCTCTTTATCACATCCAGCTGTACCTTCACACTGCCGTGAACATCAATTCTTTCTGCCCATTCGATCAGTTTTGGCAGATTTTTTTCCACATCCTTGTCCAGATAACTTAGAGCAACATCAAGCCCCTTGCTTACGGCAATCTCCTTTAGCGATTTCACTATAGAACCTCCTCTCGCGGCTAAGACATTCTCGTTATATCTATGTTATTTTTCGCACTACTATAACTAAGTAATGGGTACCACGTCTATAAGGCCTGAGATTTTACATCTTCCGGCTATTTTGGGCTCATCACCGGATTACCCCGGCTTCTTATAATGAAATACGGCCAAAATACCCGTGTCGATGGCAATGCACCCTTCTTCTTCCGCAAGAACATTGGAAACGCCTATGGGCATATCCTGTTTCATTATGGCATCCTCCAATGCATATTTAAAACCGGATAAATAAACACCGCTTACCCTTTCGCCCATAGGAAAAATCGAAACCGTATCTCCCGGCTGACCGTTTAGAACCAGCCGGTCCCTGATAATGTAAATGGAAAGATCCGGCTCTTCAAAAACCAGACGCATCCCTTTTTTTACAAAAGAAATTGCACCGAATAAATTGGCCAAAGTGTGATCGAGCCGACCACCCGTGCCACCCCATACGGTAATGTCTTTCCACTTATTCTTTTCTGCTATCTCCAATGCTAAAAAGGTATCTGTGAAGTCTTTGTCAGATGGGTATAAATATAATTTAACCCGATGTTGTTCCATGAAAATGAGATCGTCAGCTTTTATCGAGTCCATGTCGCCTATAATCGCGTCGGGGACGATATCAAGCTCCCTTGCTTTTGCAGCGGCTCCATCGGTACATAGGATGTGCTGAAAGTTAAGTTTTCGAGAATCATACCAGCTGGGGTCGCCGTATTCCCCGTTTGACATGATTAGACAAGACATATTATTCACCACTGTGTAAACCGTTTTCGGAATGACTATTCTCTGTTCCGAAACACTGACTGTTAATCCAACACTATATTTCAAAACAATTATATCACTTTCCAATTTTTGTGCAACCTGCATATGGCTGTTGTGAAAAGTATCCGGTACTTTTTTACAACAAGTTTCATTAGGTGCCAGGCACTAAATAGAAATTTAAAGATTACTGAATGCAAATAGTTTCATAAATATTAAAAATAGTGTATAATCATCTACAATTATTTAGCTGTATAAGCAGTTGCGTAAATAGTGGATTAAATAGCTTCCACAAACTTTGACATAAGTAATTGAATGCGAGTAATGCATAAGTGAAGCAAGTGCGAACAATACATAAGTAAACAACTTATGAGTAATTGCATAAATAATGATTGTTGTTGAAACATAAGGAGAACGCCGATGGAAAAATCCAAAGTCTGGAAATTTAATCACAACGTAGATACGGATCAGATTATACCATCCCAATACCTGCTGTTGCCTACCATCGAAGAAATGAAGGCCTATACCTTTGAACCCCTTATCAAAGACTTTGCTAAGCAGGTTCAACCCGGAGATGTTATCATCGCCGGCGAAAACTTCGGATGCGGATCTTCAAGGGAACAGGCACCCCGCGTGCTGAAAGAATTGGGAGTCCGAGCCGTCATTGCAGGTTCATTTGCCAGGATATTCTTCCGGAACGCTATCAATATCGGACTACCGGCTATCATCTGCAAAGAAGCCTACGACAAAGTAAAGCAGGATGACGTAGTGGAGCTTGATATGTCGGAAGGATTGCTGAAGATCGGAGACGAAACATTGACCTGCACCAGACTTCCCGAGTACATGCAGACTATTCTCAATGCCGGCGGGCTGATTGAATTTTTCAACAAGGAGGAAGTGGAATAATGAGAATGACAATAAGCGAAAAAATTATCGCCTCGGCAGCGGGTCTCGAGAAAGTTTCTGCAGGGGAAATCCACACGGTAAACGTCGACAGGCTCATGAGCAACGATGGAACCACACACCTCGCCATCGATATGTATAATACCCTGCTAAAAAAACCGCGAATTGCCGATAAAGATAAACTTGTATTCATCATCGATCACAACATGCCTGCCGATAATCCCAAAACGGCTGCAGCTCACAAAAAAATGAGAGACTTTGCAAGGGAGCATGGAATCGCATTTTATGAGGGAAAAGGCGTGTGTCACCAGATTATGATGGAAGAATATGTACGGTCAGGCGAACTGATCTTCGGCGCCGATTCCCATACCTGCACCTACGGAGCTCTCGGCGCTTTCGGCACCGGCGTGGGCAACACAGACTTCCTCTATGCCATGGTGACAGGCAAATCCTGGGTTCTGGTCCCTCCAACTCTTCGCTTTCACCTGACGGGGAAATTTAGAGAAGGCGTCTATCCGAGAGATTTGATCTTGACGATTATAGGCGATATCGGGGCAGACGGCGCAACCTATAAGGTTATGGAATTTACCGGCGAAGGCGCGAAAGCTATGAATATTAACGAACGCATGGTGCTGGCCAATATGGCGGTGGAAGCCGGGGCAAAGACCGGTATATTTGAGCCAGACGAAGCAGCTTTAGAATACCTGGAGAACCATGGCAGAAAACCGAAATACCTTTTCAAAAGCGACCCCGATGCGGTATTTGAAAAGGAATACAATTACGATCTGAGTAAAATCGAACCCGTAGTAGCAAGGCCGGACAATGTGGATGACGTTGTCAGCGTAGACGAAGTCGGCGATGTCAAGATAAACCAAGGCTTTATTGGTTCCTGCAACAGCGGCAGGATCGAAGAATTGCGCACCGCCGCATCCATCCTCAAGGGAAAAAAGATTGCTGATGGCGTAAGGCTGCTCATATCCCCCGCTTCCAATACGGTTTACCTGCAGGCGCTACAGGAAGGTTTGATGGATATCTTTATAGATGCGGGCGCAATGATCATGAACAGCAACTGCAGCGTTTGCTGGGGCGGCTGCCAGGGTGTCATCGGCGAAGGCGAAGTGTTAATATCAACGGGTACAAGGAACTTCAAAGGCAGGGCCGGCCACAAAGATTCAAAAGTCTACCTTGCCTCGGCGGCAACGGTAGCAGCTTCCGCATTGGCCGGTAAAATCGTCCGGGCAGATAGAGTCATCGCATGAAGAACTACTACTTGCCTGAAAGATAGCATTATGGAGGTAATAGATGAAAATTAAAGGAAAGGTCTGGGTACTTGGAGACGACATAGATACGGATATAATCATACCGACAGAATACCTGGCCATGAAAAGTATTCATGATATGAAGCAGTACGCTTTTTCACCCCTAAGGCCTGAACTGGCCGCATCTATACGTCCCGGCGATATAATCGTGGCGGGAAAGAATTTCGGCTGCGGTTCTTCGAGAGAGCAGGCGCCGGAGATCATAAAAAGCCTTCAGGTGGGCTGTGTAATTGCAAAATCCTTTGCCCGCATCTTTTATCGCAACGCAATAAATAACGGTCTTCTACTGGTAGAACACGATCTTTTGCCCGAGCTGGTCACTGAAGGGGAAGATATCACAGTCTCCGTGGGCGAATACATCGAACACAAAGATAAAAGGTATGACCTCTCTCCCCTGCCCACGAATTTAATGGAAATCATTGCGGCCGGCGGGCTTGTGGAAGCTATGAAAAAGAAGAATTCGCGAAATGATTAAGCAACGCAAGCTATTCGAAAGTTCATAAAGATCCAAAGTTTATAAAAAGAGTTCACAAATATATGCAATAGCTCCCAATAGAAAGGGTTAATAAAATGGGATACACCTGCATCGAAAAAATCATTATGAAAAATCTCGGACAAAATCATGTCCGTCCAAACGATATCGTCACCGTTAATGTGGATCGAGTCATGATCCATGACATCTTCGTCCCCTTTGTGGCGGATAAATTCGAAGAGATGGGCTTTGAGAAGATCTGGGATCCGGAAAAGGTTGTTCTAATTTACGACCATCTCGTCCCCACCAGCAGAGTGGAAGACGTTCGTCATTTTCAAATCGGTGATGCTTTTGCAGCCAAATACGGAATAAAGAACGTACACAGAGGCGACGGCATCTGTCACCAGCTCATGCCGGAAGCCGATTACGTTAAGCCCGGAGACGTGGTCTTCGGTACCGACTCCCACACCACCACCTATGGAAGCATCGGCGCTTTCTCTTCCGGAGTAGGTTATACGGAAATGGCGGCCATATTAGGAACAGGGCAGCTCTGGGTTAAAGTCCCGGAAACTATTCGCGTGACCATCGACGGAAAATTGCCGGCTGGTGTCATGTCCAAGGACGTCATTCTCCGCCTGATCGGGGATCTTGGCGCGGACGGAGCAAATTACAAGGCACTGGAGTTTGCGGGCAGCGCCGTGGACTCCATGAGCATCGCCTCCCGCATGACAATTGCCAACATGTCGGTGGAAGCCGGAGCAAAGGCCGGTTTGTTTGCCCCCGATGAGAAGGTTGCTGAGTACTGCGGGGTTTCTATCGAGGAAATTCCTGATATCTCAGCGGACGAAAACGCGAAATATGCGAAAGAAATCCGCTATAAAGCAGAAGAACTGGTGCCGGTTGTGGCCTGCCCTTCTTCCGTGGATAAAATAAAACCTGTAACCGAGGTGGAAGGAACACCTATCGATCAAGTATTTATCGGTTCCTGCACCAACGGAAGACTGGAAGATCTGGAAATCGCCGCAAAGATCCTTGAAGGGAAAAAAGTAGCCGACTATGTAAAGCTCATCGTCACACCTGCCAGCCGGGAAGTTTATCGCCAGGCTTCCGAAGCCGGAATTTTAGAAACCCTTATAAAAGCCGGAGCCATCGTTACCCATCCGGGCTGCGGACTCTGCTGCGGCAGGAGCGGCGGTATTCTAAGCGAAGGAGAGCGGGTAGTGGCAACTAACAACAGGAACTTCCTCGGCCGTATGGGGCCCTCTTCCGTGGAGATCTACCTCAGTTCACCGGCTGTTGCGGCCGCCAGTGCTGTTTCCGGCAGGATAGCTCTTCCTGCCCTTTAAGCGGAAAACCAGCGGTAGAGACTGTTTTCGTTTATGATAAGCAGCTCATTGTTGCGCACCGCCGTATTCTCATCGGGCACATAGATGATGGGCTTCTGCACTTCATCGGCGATTTTAATCATATCCTTGATACTGTAAACCTGGTAATACCGGCTGAATTCCATGTCCGGTATTTCTTTCATGGCCACCATTCTGCTGCCATAGTTTTTTATCAGCCCGCTGTTCTTTTTTCGCAACATTGCCAGCTCATCAGGTTCCTTAATGACGAACATCAGTATGGGGATAGCGGCTATACATAATAAAATAAGTATTGCGAACAGCGATACCTTAACCCGGTCAACAGGCAGAATGGCTTCTTCCGTTTCCGTTACCAAGCCTTTAATTGGTTCCCCCACGCTCTTCTTCACCTGAAAGACATCTTCCAACAAAGGAATCTCTAAATTTGTAGAAAAAGGAATCGTTACCTCTTCCTTAGTTACTTTTGTGGTAACAGTGCCCAAAAGTTCTACGATAACCTCATTGGTTACATTCATGCCGGTAAGATCTTTAGCCCTTACCGCCAGCGCGTCATACTCGTCAAGTGTAAAGTTAATCTGCTCAGTTGTGTTCCAGCTGTCCCCTTCTATCTCGACAACCTTTTCCTCGAATAAAGGAAAACTTTTCGTCCAATAGATATTTTTATTCTCAGCCTGGCCCTGATAGCCGTTTACCGTGGCAAGGACTTGATACTGTATCTTCACCGGGACGCTGTCGCTTCCCTGGTATTCCACGGCAAAATCTGCTTGAATATAATCAAGCAGTCGTTTGCTGTAATATCGCCCCTCTTCCAATTCGGTTCCGGGATATAATTCATTGGGCAGGATGTATACGGTATAATCCACGGAAGGATGACAGCTGTATTCGAAAATAACAGTCTCTTTTGTGGCTGTTTCCTCTTTTGTTACGGTGTTATAAGTCTGGATTCCTGCGAACAACAGGAGAAAGACAAGAATTATCAGGATAAACTTTTTTGTCTTCTTATGTAGTGTGAGTTTCATATCCTACCTCGACTCTTTTCGTTGTATACGTGTATTGTGTAAATTATAGGGTGCCTTAGGGGGATTAAGGCACCCTGTAAAAGAATTTAGGATTTACATTATATATTTATTCTTTATATTTTATTACACATTTGGTTTAGCGTTGAACTGATCCCATCCGAAATCAAGTGTAAAGGATGCATTCTTTATCTGTGTTTTCGCATCATCGTTATATTTATTATAATTTGCAATTGAACCAGTGGTGTACACTCCTTCAGCATCCGGATCCATGGCAACGCCTAAAATCAAATCCATTCTCCATTGATCATTATCCATCTCTTCGTTAACAGGATAGATACTGAGAAGAGTGTCGCCGTCAACCGTATATTCATCCAATGCGGAAAGGCGTACAAATGTCTCTCCTCCAACATAGAAAACATTCTCATTTGGCAACAGATTAAATACTTCGTCTCCATCTTCTCTCAATACTTTTAATGATATGCCGATCATATTTTTTACAGCATTAGTATCGCCGGCAATAGTAGCTTTAATTTTACTCAGTTTTGCTGCCAAAGTGCCGGGATTGACAATGTCAGTTCTGAAGAGCTGGGCATATCCAGGATAAATATCCTTTATCGATATCGCAATTTTGTCTGAAGACTTTGTGGTTCTAATATAGTCACCAACGTCCTTGCCAAGGTTTTTCTTGCCAACTAATTTGGCATCAAATCCGGTTGTGGTATAACCTTGAATACGATCTTGGTAATCTTCTATTGCATCTGGATCTGCTATAATGTTATAGAGTTCTTTATCATCCCATTCTATCCCTCGATCAAAATATTTGTCTATCATCTCTGGGTCTATA
>Ga0209537_1000804_pt1 | contig 37440 bp, 34 predicted proteins | sample BioPla4DNA1_FD_187698 | JGI IMG/M metagenome (GOLD analysis project Ga0209537, IMG submission 187698) | Biogas fermentation microbial communities from Germany - Plant 4 DNA1 (SPAdes) (version 2) | ecosystem: Engineered > Bioreactor > Anaerobic > Digestate | place: Bielefeld, North...
ACATTGATACAGCCCTTTCATTTTCAGCAACAACGGTAAGTTCCAGCTGCACATATCCTGCCTTTCTCGCACATTCAATGCAGGCTTCCATTAAGGCTTTTCCAATTCCAAGGCTCCAAAATTCTTTTGCCACACTAATACCTAACTCCGCACGATGCTTTAACTTATATGTTGCACCTATCGCTCCAATCCCTGCCATTCCTACAACCACATTATCTACCAACGCAAGTATCTGAACTTCATTTTCGCTATCAAACTTGTTTTTAAGAAATTTTCTTTCTCCCTCTATATCAAGGACATGCTCATCAGAATATGAAAGAAGATAATCTGTTTCTTCATGGGTTAAATTGAAAATATCAATTACAGCTTGAGCATCACTTTCAAAAGCATTTCTCAAAAGGCACTGCTTTCCATTTTTTAATCTTATAATTTTTTCATATTTCATATATACAACTCCTTCACAAATTAATATCATATCTATATCAAGGACTTTATTTCTAGAAATTACTTTCCAAAAGTATTTTACACAATGATTATGAGATTCTGTCAGTGTTATGAAATCAGTTGACAATTTTCTGATATTGAAAAAGCTAGTTCTTCAAATTTATCATTTAAATGGATAGGAGTCCATTCCGGACTTTTACAGATGAAAACATAATCAAAGTTTTCATTATGAATAGATTTTATATTATCAGTATGCTCAAAGGGAAATATTCCATCTAGACTATAGATTTGCGAATCTTTTCTTCTAATCCATTTTACCTTTGTATCTGGCCTCTCTTCAATTACTCTTCTCAACCAGTTACCACAGTTATAAGAATCATTACCCTTATAATAGTGATAGTAATCATGGTGGAAATCGATATTTACAATAAGCAATTGTAACTTCCTTGGTATCCTATCAATAATACTTTTTATATATTTATGATTATCCGCCTTTAGTAAATTTAATTTTGATATTTTCAAATCCATTAGGAACTTTTTTAAATAATAAAAGTCATCAATTACTCCAACTTTCTTAAGTTGTGGATATCTTAGATATCTTTCTTTCCAGATGCACTTAAGCTCACTACTTAGCATCTCATCATTTACATTGGGAAAATATATATCTCTTTCCTTTGATGAAGCATCAATAAAATAATCAAAATCAATGCTTAATACCCCTACCATATTATCCCCCCTATGTTAATGAAAAGAAAGTAATAAATGGATTTATATTTATTATAAAATATAAGTTTTAAATTTTCAAAAAGGCTTGCTAATTGAAATGTTTTTAACAAACTTACCCATATCACTTTTATTACAGTTACCCTGTTAGTAAGATGAAAAAAATAAATGTTCCTAACATTGTAACCTTCAACAAAATAGCTGTAAGAAAAGTTCAATGTATGGAATCCCTTTAATTATGCTAGAAACCCTTAGTAACAATTACTTATATTTAATATTTATTAATAACTAAATATAACATATCTCATTTTATAATTATTGCAAATCTTTAAAATCACTAATTGTAATTATAGACAAATCATCTCTGGATGCATTATCTATATTTATTACCCTTCTTGCATGATTCATTATTAAAGTATCATATATGTTACGCACTAAACGACCATTTGCAAAGTTTTCACTTTTTTTACTTATCTCATTTTCAAAAAAAATTTTTACTTTTTCCCTGACTTCTTCACTTAATCGATAGTCATTCTTTTCACACATACTTACTAAGATTTTTACTAGTTCTTCAGAGTTATAATCGTCAAATTCAATAAATGTATTAAATCTTGATTTTAAGCCTGGATTGGATTCAAAAAACTTATTCATTGGTTCTGTATAACCAGCAACAATAACAACTAAATCATCTCTATAATCTTCCAATGCTTTAGTAAGTTCCGTTAAACACTCTCTTCCATAAGAATCACTATGATCATTTTCAGTAATACTGTAAGCTTCATCAATAAATAAAACGCCACCTTTTGCACGTTCTATTACTTTCTTAACTTTAAGGGCTGTCTGGCCTTGATAGCCTGCTATAAGATCTGTTCTAGACACTTCAATAAAATGTCCCTTTGATAGAAGCCCTATTTGCTTGTATACTCTACCAACAATTCTTGCCACCGTTGTTTTCCCAGTTCCCGGATTTCCTGTAAATGCTAAATGCAAAGTATTTTTTGATGAACGAAGATTATTCTCTCTACGTAGCTTTTGTACTTTTTGATAAATAATTAAATCATTAACTTTAGCTTTAACTTTCTCCAAACCAACAAGACCATTTAGTTCATCTAAAAGTTCTTGTAAAGTTCTTTTATCTTCCTGTGTTTCTGTATCTTGTTTGCAAATACTTTGCAATGTTTTATAACCATAGTAATCAATTAAATTTGAATTCAACAACTGTGCTATCCGCTTAATATCAATACTATATTCAGCATTATCTATTATATCTGATATTTTTTTAAGTAGTAAAATTGTAGCTTCTCTACTGTTTTCCTCTATTATGGCTGATGCAAGCTTTGTAATCTCACCACAAGCATCTGTAATAGCATCTAATTTTGACCCATTATTTATTAATGCCTTTTTATATTTTTCCATTATATCACCTTCAAAAGAATAACGATTAATTCAACAATTGCAAGTCCTAATGATCCACCAGCAAGTAAATAGGCATATTTCATTTTTCTATTTAACATATTGATAGCTGTATCATTCTTTTCAACAACACTTGCTATTACAGCATCATTCTTTTCTTTATTACTTTGAATAATACTTCTCGTCTCATCACTTTGCTTTTTCAATTCAGATAATTGACTAGAATGGAACTTGCTACTATTCCAAATTTCATCCACATCACTCAAATGTTTGATATTGCTTAGTTTTGCTTTATAATCTTTCAATTCATCCATGCTCATTTTATTAGCTTGTACAAGTTCAAGTATATTGCTATTCTGTTCCTTTAATTCTTCTATAGCAACGGAATAAGCTGCTGTCTGTTCCCAGATACTATCTACATCATTTAAATGCTTTATCTCATCAAGATCTTTTTTATGCTCTTGCAGATCTTCAATAGATGATAATAGTTTTTCTATATCGCCTTGTTGTTTATATACAGTATCTTTAAAAGAATTTATCTCATTAAAAATATTAGATAAAGATTTATGTATATTTAATAAAGAATTCCACATTATATCTATATCTTGTAGGTGATCTATTTTCTCTAATTTACTAATAAAAGATATTATAGCTTCAAGTTTTAAACTTTGTTGCTTTAGATCATTTGAAAGATTATTCATTTCATAAATTAATGCTTCACTACTATCCCATAATTTATCAATATCCTTAAGATGAGTATATCCATCCACTTTTTGTTTGAATTTTTTTAAAACCTCAAGGGCTCTTTTTTGATCATCTACAATCATGCTTATTTTTTCATGAGCTTCTTGAATACTTTTGCTTGTTATTTCATTAGCTTTGATAGCCGTTACGATACCTTGAATGTATTCCTTATCCAAAGCATCTAATGCGTTATATACCTCACCAAACTCTTTGATGGTTTTATTACTCAAATTATTTAAATATATTAAATGTTCCTGTATAACACTAAGTCTACTATTTAATTCGTATCCCGTAACCTTATGATTTCCGAGTCCTAAAAATCCACCATCCGTTTTGACAGTAGAAATTTTCAAATCATCTGATGTCTTTTTCGAAAAATCCTTTAACCTATTTTTTGCTACTTCAAAATTATGAGACTTTGGAACTAATGTACTCATTTTTATTCCTCCCTTAGCAGTTTGTCCAATTCGTCAGAAATTTCCTCTAAATCATTATTTATATCCTCAGATATTTTCGTTCTACTATAAATAATATCAATAGAATCCTTCATAATTTCTGAAGCCTCTTTATGTCTAGTAAGTATATTTTCTACTGTTGAAGCTTTAACATCATCAAGTATATCATTTTTACAATGAGTATCATCATTCTTGATTATTGAAATAACATTATCTGATGAAAAATCCTCTTTAGTATTCTTAGTTTGGGAATTAGTTTTGCTTTTTCCTTTTACATTTTTATTAAATATTAAATAAATTGCTGTACTAGCAGTTAATATACCTCCAATTATCCACAATGTTTTTTTCATAATAAATCTCCTTCCAATTCATCAAGTAGATTATCTATATCATTAAATGTATCCTGTATAGATTTATCTTCCTCGCAGTTTGCCAAAATGTTTTCTAAAGATTCACGCATCATATTTGATGTGGCAATATGACGTTCTTTTATATCTTTTGTTACATTTAACTTAGTCTGTTCTAATTTTGCCTCACTTACAATAGCAACTTGGTGTTGAAGATTTAGAATCTCATTACTCTTCTTCACTTGAGCATCAATAATATCTGATTTTTGCCTTTTTTCAATTCTTTTTTCAATAAAATTTATTGCTATAGCACCTACAATTCCAGAAACTACAGAACCAAAAAATACTCCCAAGACATTAGAGAGAGTACCAATTAAAGGTATAGGTATTGCAAATATAGGTATTGCAGATAATCCTTTTTCAATAATTTCTCCTAGTACTATTGCTCCCGCTCCAGTTAGTCCTGCTATTATTATTTTACCTGTTTCAAGAATTAGCCGACCAATAGGCTTACCTTTATTCTCAGGATTCTTTATGTAATTAACAGCATCTTTTAAAGCTTTCCACCCCTGCTTTAACAACATAAATACCTTTTTTATAGTTCCAACAACAGGACCAATAATAGCTGTTGCAACAGTGGTAACCAAAGTATTTCCCGCATTAATGAGATGGGTTTGCATTTTACTTATAAAAGAATGAATAGCCTCTTTTAAACTATCTATAAGAGTACTTAAGTTCTTTTTAGTAGACTTTAAGCACTTAACAGTCTTACCAACAATTTCCTTAACAAAATCAGCAAGCAACCTCATAAACACAGCTCTAAGTGCTTTCCCTCCAATACGAAAGGCCTCTTCCTTTCGAGACTGTTTTCCCGCTTCAATAGATCTTTTCTCAGCTTCTTTTTTTAGTTTTTCGTATTCTTCTCTGGCCGCTTTGTCTTTTTTAAGCAAATCTTCTTCATCTACATTAAATCGTTCTGATGGTTTTTTTCCATCTCTTTTGCTATCTAACCATTCCTTCATAGTGGAATCCCCCTTAGATTGGTTAGCGGCGGAATTCATTAAATTAAGGTTTTTCTCACTATTAGCAAAAGCTATCTGCTCTTCTCTTGTCATGTGTGCATTAGCGGCAGGATCTCTAATAATTTCTGCTGCAGAAATAATGTGATCCATATTGGTGTTATCTGTATTATTACCAGTTGGTCGACCTTTATCAAAATCATCTCGTGCCCCTTTATTTAATACCTTTTTCCAAGAGCCACTTCTATTATCTAATTTTTCCCAAACCTTATATTCTTTGTTGTATCTATAATTTTCATTTTTATGCTCCAAATTAGGATCCTTTTGAAAATTTTTTTGCCATCTATCATATCGCTCTTGATAATCAATTTTAGTATTATGTGTTGCAATCTTGCCTTTTGCAAAATTTTCAGTTGTTTGAATATGAGCTTCTTTTCGTAAATCAAGGGTTAATCCATTATTCTCTTTAATAAAATCCTCCCCAGCAGTAACAGCAATTTGATTCATAAACTGTTCCCAAACAACATCCATAATGACATTTCCAAGCTTATCTGCATTTCCTATTTTCTCTTTTTCCTCTATCAAAAATTCTAATCCCATAAGTTCTTCTTCTAATTGACTTTCAAGTTTTATTTCCAGTTCATCAAAGTCAAAAGAGTCTAATAATTCTTCACTAACCGCTTGTCCATCACTAACAAAGGCATTTTTACTTTCCATATTCTATCGTCCTTCCAATTTAGAATTGTCTTCAAGCTAATAATCTGAAATTTATCGAATATGATTAAATTCTAAGGTACAATCATGGAAATTTCAACATTTATACAAATTGTACATATTCTCAATTTCCTCTTTCATCTCATTGACAAAACTTTCAGGATATAATGCTTTTACCTTTCTCCCTTGGGATAGCAAAAACATATTTATTCCTGTTCCAAAAGTTTCTGCTTCTATGATAGCCCTATCTCTAACTCGATCTATACCCCTAGCCGTTGGTATTTTATCTAAAATTACCTGCAAATAACTTCCAGTATATTCAAATCTAATTTTTTTATATTCACCAGCAAACATAAATTGGATTTTACTTCTCAGTTCACCTTCATCAAAATCATGTTCCTTATCTATTTCAAAGTGTTTTCTATGTTCAACTACATCTACAATTCTATGTACACGGTAATACAAAAGCTTCCAGTCATTTTCATCGCACCTATAAGCAATCAAGTAAAAATAATAATCTGAAAAAGTGATTGCAACTGGCATTAGCCTTCTCTTTACCATCTCCCGATTCATTTTATAATAGCCAACAGTTATTTCCATCTTTTTATATATACATCTAGTTAACTGCCATAGATTGTCGATAACACTCTGGCAATCATGCTTGACCTCATTGTAATGATACATTTCTTTCATGATTATTTTTTCAAGCATATTTCTATCGTTATATGAAGTGAAGTTTTTAAGTTTTGAAATAATCTCAAAAATCTCCATCTTACTAAGAGCTCTACATCCTATCATCATTTTAATAATGGAAATCAATTCTTTGCTAAGCAGGAAATTATCAAATTCAAGATAATAAGATTTAGTATTAGCCTCATACTTAAATTAAGTGTTGCCTACAAGTTCTCGATTTTCATATAGAAAATTTTTAATCTCACTTATATCCCTTAAAATACTTTTGATAGAAACACCGTACTCCTGGGCCAAACTTTTTACAGATATATTTTCCACTTTCATAGCTCTAAAGAAAATCTCTAACATTCTATTTTCCTTTGTTGCTGTACTACTCATACCTTTTATCTCCTTTCGCTATTATTTAGATTTTAACACATACATAGAACATAGGTCTGTCTTAGTAAAATCATAAATAAAAAAAAGACAATTTTTTTAAGCTCACTTTCCAATATGTAGCATAAAAATACCTCCGATATATTCCTATAAAGGTATATCGAAGGTATTAATTATGTTAAAAAATATAATTTCATTTTACAATGCTAAGTATTATATTCATAGCTCTTACAAATACTTTTTTCTACCATCTCACTTATTTCCGTTGTGCGACAGGCAGTTACTAAATCCGCTGGAATCACCTTTGATACTTCAACTCTCACCTTGGTAGAACGTAAAGGAAAATTCTTTGCTATTTTTTCAGTGTTTATCAAAGTAATAACTACAATGGGCACATTGCTTTTTTGAGCAATTTTGAAAACACCATTGTGAAAGGGTAAAAGTAATTCTTCTGTCTTATTACGGGTTCCTTCCGGATATATTCCCACGGAAAGATTACAATTTTTAAGCAATTCTGTTGCTCGATTTATTGTTCTCATAGCATTTCTCGGATTTTCTCGATCAATTTCCATAAAGCAACATTTTCGTATAATTCGTCCGAAAAAAGGTATTTTAAAATTTTCTCCTTTTGAAACAAATGCAATAGGGTATTTTCTTAAAGCGTAACAAGTAATGATTGGGTCAAAATTAGAACGATGATTCCCTACAATTAAAAAATTACAGTCAGAAGGAATATTTTCAAGACCAGAATACTCAAACTTTATCCTAGCAAAACGAATAACTATGGCTGACCAAATGTTTAGTAAAAAACGATACAATTTACTGTCTTTAGTATATTCTTTATCCTTTCTGACAGCAAAGCTACAAAAAATAGTGAATAAAATAAAAAGAAATATAATACCAATTAAAGAAAGTAAAATGTAAAATATACAGTCCATTTATAGATCCTCTCTTCTGAAAGATTTTTTTCTTGTCAAAACCCTTGTCCACATTTTTTAGTATACATATATATAATTCATATTAAACATATGCCATTTCTAGTTTTTTATTTCTTACTACGGATTCTGCTATTACATGATATTCTGAAACATCAAGAATAGTTTCACCGTCAATCTGCAAGGGGCATGGACGATCAAATTTAACCCTGATATCCTTTCCTGTAAAGATCTTTACTAGGTCGGTATACTTTACATGCTCCCCTTGAAAAATAGAAGGAAAGACTGCCAGTGACTTTAATTTTCTTTTACAGTGAAAGACCATAAGGGATAAATTTTCATCAGGATCCTGTCTATCCTGTTGCGGTGTTGGCATCATACCACCACCATAAAATCTACCTTTCATTGTTGGTGCCAACCAAACTTTATTAAAATGCTCAATTTTTCCATCTACCGTTACTTCGGCATTTACGGGATGAAACCCTCCCAAAAGTCCCTTTATGGCAATAGCAGTATAATTGATATTTTCTTTTTGTGCTTTACGCATTTCATCCCCTATCTGGGTGCAGTAACCATCAATACCAAAGCCCACATTATTTAAAAACTTATATGTATCTCCTTTTACAGTTACATAGGGAAGATTTTTTAAATATCTATTTATTTCAATAGGTCTATCACCAGGAGCTAAACCGATATCCCGAACAAAATCATTACCATTTCCGCAGGCATAATATAATATAATATTTTATTTTTCAATTCCATAGAATCCATATCATTTATAAGTCTATTCAGTGTACCGTCCCCACCACAAATAATTACGGAATCTTCTGGATCAAGAGCTTCAATTATTTTTGAATAATTTGAAATTGACCTTATATCAAAAAATATAAGATCACCGTCAAATCGAAATGAGCTTAATCTTTTAATACATTCATTTTCTCTACCATTATATGAAATAGGATTAATTAGTACATAATATTTAGGCATAATTAAATTTACCCCTTTAACTAAATATCTATAAGCTAGCTAATTCCAAAAGCTAACACTAGAACACTAATCAAAATCGTTTTCAAGCCTCAAAGCCAATATACAATTAAAAACAAAAAAAAGAGTTACAAATGTATCTTTAACTTCCTTCTTACTAAAATTCACAGGTATAAGTTATAAACATTTGACTATATATTATAATATATTTCAAATTTCTTGCTTTTGCAACATTTTCCTACTAAATAACAAGAAAAGTATTAAAAATAATAAATTATAGCTAAAGCATAAAATTTAAAATACAAAAATTTATCAACTCCAATTCAGTAATTTATTTTTACTTTTATTTAACACTGAAATTGCACAAAAAAATAATTGCAACACCCCCATTGTAGTTAGAAGGCGTGCAACTAACCATAAGATTTACATTAGAAAATTATTAATTTATTAATTAATGATAATTTTTCTTATACAGAAATATGTAACACATTAGTATTATACTTAAAATTCAATGGTTACCCTTGCACCACCTTTTTCTGTATTAGCTAAGCTAAGGGAACCTCCATGTTGCCTTACAATGGAATCGGCAATAAATAAGCCCATACCGTAATGTGATTTAGAACTACGACTGGAATCCCCCTGATAAAACTGCATTTTTGCCTTTTTCAAATCTTCTGTAGAAAATCCTTTTCCACTGTCCTCAACTATAAATTGAAATCTATGATTTTCTGCTAATGCATAAAACTTAATCACTCCACCCTCCGGTGTGTAATCTACCGCATTGGATGTAATATTCATAATTGCTCTTTGCATCAAAGAACTGTCAATATTCATAATCTCCGGCAAATTCTTTTCTTGAAACTCAGTTTTTAAATTTTTTATTGAAACTAGTGCATGGATTTTACTGTATAATTCATCTAAAAAAGTTCTAGTATTGACCTTTTCCCGCTTAAATATATATCCATCCTCTGCTTTGGATAATTCAATCAACATCTGCACATATTGCTCCATTTGATTGGCATTTTTCAAAATATAATTAATAAACTCCTTCTGTTCTTCTGTCTGATTAGTATCCTTCAACATTTCTGCGCTTCCTCTTACAACAGTAAGGGGAGTTTTTATATCATGGGCCAAGGCAGAAATCTGCATTTTTCGCTTTTGCTCAATATTCCATTGCATTTCCAGCGACCGCTTTAAGTCAGTTTTCATACTTTCTAAAGACTGTAAAGCTATGTCTATTTCTTGTATACCACTAAACTGAACTTCAAATTCAAGATCTTTATTCTCAATTTTCTCTGTAGCAATTTGCAGAGGAATAAGTTTACGGCTGATCTTTCTAGCATAAAACCGAGAAAGTAGGATAATTTCCACTGGTATAGAAACAAAAATTATCAAGAAAACAAGTATTACCGGTGGTGGAAGATGCTTTCGCAAGAATTTACTAGAAAACTGGGTCAAGGCTGAGTATTTAAGAATAACAATCTCATTCTGCCTTTCAATTGGAAAATAGCATTGTGGATTTAAACCATTCATAAGGAATATACCTGAACTTCTTCTTCCACTTTCAATTTCCTTCCATGCATTATCAGCTTCCAATTTAGCCATACTCCCTAATAAAAACTCCCCATTTTTGCTTAGCACAGCATATTGGCAGGTTTCAGGAATCAGTTCCTCACTTACTATTTTTGCAGAAGCAATTTCATTTCTTTTACTTTGAATATCTGCTTCTACCTCTCCCACTGAAATAATAAAGCCTGTTTTTAGTGAAATAAAAAATATGCCTACAATAATCAATACAATTAACAAGAAGCCTACAAAAAGAGCTAATAAATACCGCACAAAAAATGTTCTAAGTCTAATATTTTTACTTATCAGTCCCATTTGTATCCAATCCCCCATACAGTAGAAATTGGAGCAAGCTTAAATGCAGCTAACTTTGACCTAATATTTTTTATATGAACAGCAATGGTAAAACTATCGCCTTCAGCATCATAGCCCCGTACAGCATCGTAAATTTGCTCCTTAGTAAAAACCTGGCCTCGATTTTTCGCTAGAAACTCACAAATATCATACTCAATTTTTGTAAAAGGTAACTTCTGTTCATTAACTAATACTTCTTTTGCCAAAAGATTAAATTCCAAACCTGATATAGCTAATACATTACGTTTTTCACGGTTTTCTCTGCGCAGATGTGCATTTACCCTAGCTCTCAATTCTCCTATTCCAAAGGGCTTTTTTATGTAATCATCGGCACCTAAACCTAAACCATATATCACATCAGTTTCCATGGTTTTAGCAGTTAGAAAGAGGATAGGACAATCTACAAGCTTCCTCACAGTTTGGCAATAAGTAAAGCCATCAATATTGGGCATCATAACATCCAGCAATAATAAATTAAACTGATTCAAGCTACTTAATTCCACCTTGTCAGGTGATGAAGCAGTGGTTACAAGATGTCCATCTTTTTCTAACGCCTTTTTTATAAGAACCAAAATATCTGGTTCATCATCAATAACTAATATTTTTGACATACCCCTCACTTCCTTTTAACTTCTCTTCCAAGAATATATACCCTTATTATAAATGAAGAAATTATATATTTGCAGATGTAAATTTTGATATTTGAATCAGTATTTTTAGTAAAATTAAAATACAATGTGAATTAAAATTTTCTTTTCCTATAAAACACCAATTTTTTTAATCGTAAGATTTTCTCCCTTCCCATCTTTTGAACCAAAAAAGGCTTAAGATAAAGGCAGCTAAAGTTGCAGAAGCTGCCACTATTAAGCATTTCTGTATTTCTTCATATCCAAAGCTCATTGCTGGATTTAACCATGTGAAAACAAGACTGTCACAAAGACGACTACTCCAGGTACAAGGAATATAATACCATTTCCCATCTCCAAATCCCGTTAAAGCTAATGCAGAAATCAGGCTCTCTACTATTCCAAGACCTATAGAACTTCCCCTGCCATATTTGAGACTAACAAACAGATGCAAAATATAGACAAAAACACTTCCACTTATCAGCAATGCACCTGCTTTTATGTAAATTATAGCTGGCATTGCCTTAAAACCGAGTGCAAAAATTCCTATTGCAATTATAATTGATAAAGTTCCTAACAAAAGCAGAACTATTAACTTACTGACGTATAATGCCACCGGTGATTTTGCCCCACACAACATATTCTGAAAGTTACCAGCTTCTCCTTCTTGATCTACTGTTTTAGCTGTGATAAGCCCTATTATTAAGGGAAATCCTACACCGATTACCTCAAGATATCCACTGATTTTTGCATCAACATTCCAAGGGGATTCGGAGTAATAAGTAATAAACAAAATGGCTGTTATCAAAGGAATCAATATATGTATCCATAGCATGGACGTATGCTTAAATTTATAAAAGTCTGAACGAATACAGCGTATAAAAGTATGCATATTACTTTACCTCCTGTTTCTGAAACCAATTTGCAGTGATGATTAGAATCAGAAGAAACAACACAAAAGAAAGAACAATCCCCATTGGAATAACACTTGGATTAAGTAAATTATCACCCTGCACAACCGTAGTACCGTTTGGTAAGACACCAAGCACTGGACACATTAGTCGTGCTGCCCAGCTATATGGGCAAAGCCACCATAAATTTTCTGTTGCCATGAAAATACTTAACCCAATCCCCATGACAAGGTTTATAATCACTGTGGTCATCAAACCAAATTTTTTTGAAAGAAAAAGGCAAAATGGAATCTGCCAAAGGGATACAAGAATTAATATCAAGGTTGCCATTACCATCTGTGCCATAGAGATGAAGCTTGTAGGATTTATAAATAACTTCCCTAAGATCATCCCCGAAAGGTGTAAAATACAAGCCGATGAAACATATATGACAAGGACAATAACTTTGGAAATCCAGACTTTTTTAAGTGAAAGGGGAAGTGCAAAGATTGTGCGATAACCCTTTTTTCTCTCTTCTATCTGGTTAACTAATGCTGTGATAAGGGTAATATAACCAGGTAATATAATTATATACCACCAGTTATAGCCATTTTGTACATAATATATGCCAGAAATACCTGCAAGTAACAACATTAAGAAAGGTGCAATTAAAACCAATTTCTTTGCAAAAGTTCTGCGGCATTTCAGATTTTCTGCTTTAATATAATCCATCATTCTAATCACCTACCTTTTTACTTTACTGTTTGCAACAACCTGCATAAACAATGATTCCAAATCTTCTCCTGGGTTGATTTTTCCTTCGTAGCCCAATATTCCATTACTGATAATACCGATATGATCAGCAATCTGTTCCACTTCAGATAGAATATGACTTGACAGAAGCACCGTAATTCCCTGTTCTGGGAAAGATCTAATCAGTCTTCTCAAATCTTGAATACCTATTGGATCCAAACCATTAGTAGGTTCATCCAAGATTAACAGTTTCGGATGGTTCAGTAATGCAATGGCAATGCCAAGACGCTGCTTCATTCCCATAGAAAACTGTCCTGCACGCTTTTTTCCTGTATTGGTCAGATCAACAATTTTCAAGACTTCATCAATTCGAGCATCTGGTAAGCCCAAAAGAAGTGTACGTACTTTTAGATTTTCCCAAGCAGTGAGATTCTCATAAATTGGAGGATTCTCGATCAAAGCCCCTATATTCGTAAGATCACTTCGGCTCCATTGATGTCCTTCAAATAAAATTTTTCCTGAAGTAGGATGGAGCATCCCAGCAATCATCTTTAAGGTAGTAGATTTACCTGCTCCGTTAGGACCCAGTAAACCGTAAATAGAATTTTTCATTACAGATAAGGATATGTTATTAACAACTCGTTGCTTTTTAAAATCCTTACATAAGTTTTTTGTTTGCAAAATATAGGAATTCATAAACATCTCCCTTTCTTTTATTTGATATTTACTATAAAGAAAAAATTTAAAGAATCCTTAAAGAAATTAATTTTTTATCCAAAAATTAAAGAAAACCAATAACATTAAGATAAAAAATAAGGTTTCCTACAATCAGTATTTATTACTGAAAGTATGGAAACCTTTGATTTTAAACCATAAACCTTTGATTACTTTAAAGATTATAGAAAATAAACTTTACAAATAATAATCCAATTCTATAGAATCTTTTAATCCAAATTCCTCAAATACCCTGTCCCTAATTTTTAAAAAATCAGCTCCGGTTCTGTCTCTTTTCCTACCTAAAGGCACCTTAATTATGCTTTTTATTCTACCAGGAGAAGGAGTCATTATCACTATTCTGTCCGCAAGAAACACCGCCTCTTCAATATCATGTGTTACAAAAATTATTGTTTTCTTCTTTTCTAACCATACCCTCTCAATCTCATCCTGCATGGTCATTCGAGTCATTGCATCAAGTGCACCGAAAGGCTCATCCATAAGAAGTATCTCCGGATCCACCGCTAATGCCCTTGCCAATGCCACTCTTTGCTGCATTCCACCTGAAAGCTGTGCTGGATAATGATTCTTATATTTGGAAAGCCCCACAAGTTCAATATACTCTTCAGCAATAACTCTTCTTTGCTTCTTAGGGATCTTCTTGGCCTCCAGTCCTAATTCCACATTTCTTAAAACATTCCTCCATGGAAGTAAACCGTAATTCTGAAATATGGTAATTCTATTTTCAGAAGGCTTTGTAACAACTTCTCCATTAATCCTGACAAGGCCTGAAGTTGGTCTGTCAAAACCGGCTATTAGATTCAACAGTGTTGATTTTCCACATCCACTTGGCCCCAAAAGACAGATGAATTCGCCTTTATCTATTTCCAGATTCACTTTATGAAGGGCTGCACTCTTTCCTTTACCTTTTATCAAATATTCGCGAGATGCATCGTTAATTGAAATATACATTCTTAGTTTCTCACCTCCGAGAATACTCCCCATTGTCTTTTTATTTTGTTTTCAAGAAATCCTACCAAACGATCCAGTAAAAGTCCCAAAATTCCAATAATAATTATTCCAGCTAATACCAAGTCAGACCTTAGGGAGTTCCTTGCGTCAATAATCATAAAGCCCAAACCAGACTGTGAACCCACCATTTCACCTGCTACAAGAAATACCCAAGCAGATCCAAGAGCTAAATGTAGACCATTTGCAATCAAAGGAAAAGCTGATGGAAGAATAATTTTAAATAACAGACCCGGTTGCTTTATGCCGAAATTATCCGCAACTTTCTTATAAATGGCATCTACATTTCCTACACCGGAAACGGTAGAAAGAAGTATTGGATAAAAAGCAGCTATAAAAATAGTTACAATTGCCGGTGCATCACCTATACCAAACCATAAAACTATAAAAGGAAACCAGGCAATAGGCGAGACAGGCCTTAACACTTGAATTATAGGATCTATATAAGACCAGATCTTTTTATTCCATCCAAGTAAGAGACCTAAAATCACCCCAGATAGGACTGCCACAAGATAACCACTTAAAAAACGGACAATGCTAACCTTGAAATTTGTAAATAAGGTTCCATCCATAATAATTTCTTTTACCCCATCAAAAACTACCGCCGGTGAAGGAAGAAGGGACTTTTCAAATTTTCCTGTAATAACCACCAACTGCCAAATAACTATAAGTAAGGATATACTTACTATAACTTTTATTGACTTTTTTAATATGTTCATTACTATTACTTCACCCTATCTATTAATGAATTATCCACAAAATCCTTATACTGTGGAGGATTTTCAGAAAGCTTCGTTTCCACCATATACTTTATAAGTTCATTATATTCATTTTCTTCCATTCTCAGATTCTCATATGAAATCCACTGAAGGGATAAATCAAGAACCTTAGAATCGGCCTTCAAATATTTAGAGGTGATTTTTTTCACTTCTTCATCCTTTAACTCCGCTTTAAGTCCCGCATTTACATATTCCTTTACAAACTCTTCTGCAACTGCCTTATCATTTTTTATAAAATCGCTTCTAAGAACGAGACCACAGCAATGGGAACCTTCCCAAAGTTCATGGGACTCATACAGTGTTTTTCCCTTCTCATTAGCCACTGCTTGTGCACCAAAAGGCTCTGCAACACAATAGCCTGATATTCTGCCTTCTGAAAGAGCTGCAGGCATTTCAGGAGGTGGTAATTCTACAATATTTACATCACTGTAGGAAAGGCCTTTATTTTTCAGCATAATGTATAGAAGAATATTATGGGTAGATAGCTTGCTTGGTATAGCAAATTTTTTCCCCTTCAAATCTTCTGCACTGTTTATATCCTTTGACACTACCACCACATTACCATCTCTGTGTCCAAGTGCAACAACCTTTAGATCAATTCCCTGCTCCTTTGCTTTCACTGCAAGCTCAATAAGCATGGAGGCACCATCGATCTTACCTGCATTCAAGGCCTCTGCTAGCTCAGGCCATGAACCAAACTTAACAAGCTCAAGCTTAAAATTCTTAGTATTTTCATTTAATAGTTCATTTTCAATATAAAGTGGGAGCGCATGAGTAATAGGTAGATATCCAATTTTTATTGTTTTAAGCTCTGATGATGTTTTTGCAGCCCTGCCATGACTGCTACATCCAGAGAAAACTGTTAGTATTATAAGCAACACAACTAAAATTTTTTTAACCATTTCAATACCTCCTTTTTCCATTAACTACTATCAATCCCACTTTAAGGCTTTTCTTTTCTCATTTATATCTTTAATTATTCTATCTGCAAGCTTCAAGTGATCTAATTCAACCACCATTACTGAGCCCAATGTTTCTCTCGTATCTTCGAAAAGATATTTCATAACATTTTCAGACCCCTGTACCGGTGGATATACAGAATGGTAAGAGTTTATTCCCAAAAGCCTAAAACCTAAGGCCGCCGCAACTCCCTTTTCATTGGACCATTCAGGACTGGCAAAGGCAAAGGGCATATCCTTTATATCTTTTCCAGCTGCATCAGCCAACGCTCTGAAAAATGCTGAAGCCCTTGCATTGTCAAGACATTCCCCCATATGCCAAACCGGCGGTAAATCAGGCTTCAAAAATTCCTTTAAATCACTGCCGGTTTTCTCCAAGGCCTGTACATTGCAAAATCCTAGTTTCAAAAGTGAAAAGGATGCGCAACCATTTGTAAGCACCAGAATATTATTTTCAATAAGTATTTGGGCTATCTCTGTTATTGCCTTTTCATACATTACTCTTGGATTATTACATCCTACCAGATTAACAATGCCTCGAATCTTACCACTTTTTAACCCCTCTGCAATAACATCTATACTTCCAAAACGGTGTATAGCATATTCTACAGAAAATCCAATTTCCGCATCTACTTCATACTGTGGAATGAAAACTGGAACATCTCTTCTTTCCTCAAAACTTTCAATAGCTCTTTCAATAATTATTTTTGCTAATTTTTCTGTATCATTTATGTTGCTATGATGATGGTCATAACCATAATGCTCAGCACCGGGAAGTCTTCCAGAATCACTGGTTGTGACAACAGTAGTTTTAAAGCATTTTGCAACGTCCATAATTGAAGGAAATACGTCCTGAACATCTGCTACCCACAAATCAAGAGCACCAGTTCCAAGCACAATCTCTGCACCAATTGCATTTGATAAAGGAATAACGCCTCCATACCTATACATAGCTGAAAGACCAGAGCAGCATATTCCATAAAACTGTATTCCAAGGGCACCTTTTTCCCTTGCTAACTGTTGGTATTTCTCGCTTCTTCCTTGTTTAATAATTTCACTTACCAATAAGGGAGAATGTCCATGGACCGCTATATTGACATAGCCCTCCTTAAGCGCTCCCAGGTTCGCTTTTACTGTACTTCTAACCGGTAAGCCAAAGAGACTATCCATAGCTATTGAGGATCCTAAAACACTGCTCCAAGCAAAGGCAAGTCCACATCTCAAAAACTGCTTCATGATATTTTTCCAGTCTCCGTCTGTTCCAGTAGTTGTTCGGTGGAGCGCTTCAAAAACTTCATGATAAGCTCCTATAGGAAGAACGTCCAGCTCTCTCCATTTATCAATCCTTTCCTTAGTTGCAAAAGCGCTGAGAGTTTTATGATTATCTGGAACAGTTCTTGACAAATCCTCAAGGAGAATATCCGCAATTTCTACTGCCAATTTTTCAACAGACTTTCCTTCTGTGGTAAGACCTAGCTGAGTTGCTGTTTTTTTAATCTTCTCTACTCCATAAATGGGTATATTCAAAACTCCCTCTCCTGCTGCTCTAAGAGCCAACATAATTTCGCGACCTCTTGCGCCATGGGCTGCAACACCTGCTGCCACCCATCTGAGAAGATTCCTTGCAACAATCAAATCAGCATCTGCCCCACAAACTCCTCTGGGGCTTTTTTTGGTAATTCTACAGGGTCCAATGTTGCAATTCCTACAACAGACTCCTGCAATTCCAAAGTTGCAGTGTGGTTTTTGACTATCAAAACGGTCAAAGCAAGTCTCGCAACCTACTTTCTCCATATAGCCAAGCATTTCTCTTACAGCATAATCAGGAGTATTTTCCATTACATCCGCCTTTGAAGGAAAACTCTTCTTATATTCATTTACTGCCTCATTATAATCGTTAAAAGTATTTACTCTATGATGATGATTCCCTGTGTGGTCAAAATGTCTGTGATGATATCTAACCTCTTTAAGAAAAATCATAAAAACACCTCAATTCATTTCATACTTTTCGGATATGTTTAATTATATATGTCAATATGTGGCAATGTCAACAATAATTTTATATTATTCATATTTGTTTTGTCGGATTAATCCACATACATATATTTTAGGAATTTACATTAAAATCTATAAAAAGTTAATGCTATAATCATTACTATATCTTGACAATTTCTTATTTGTAATATATAGTAATTTAGAAGCAATGAGGCTTAGGCCTCATTGCTTTTTTTGATATATGATTATTTACATATTTTTTTGTATTTTTATGTCATACGCTTATTAAAGTTGATATAAAAGGAGGAAATTACAATGAGAAGCCAAAAGAATTTAAAGAAAATTTTAGAAGAAGCATTTAGCATAGAACATCATGCAAAAGAAATGCGTAATGGTAACCTAGACATAAAAATCGATACAGATCATTTCACTTTTTTAAAAGACTTAGCAGAAGATATTAATCAAATCAATAGTACCTTTAATACCTACATAGACGAGATAACCCATATATTATCTCATCTTTCAGCAGGTAATATGACCGTTTCCTTTTCAAAAGATGTACATTATATTGGAGATTTTTTACCAATTAAAGATGCTCTTTATAAAATAAGATCTTCAATGAATTCTTCATTCGAAGAGATCCATAAGCTATCCAAAGAGATGGACGCAATGAGTAATCAGGTTGAGAACAGCTCCTCCTTTTTGGCTACAAACACCACTGAGCAGGCAGCTTTGATTTCTGATCTAACCTCAACTATTTATGACATTACAGACAAGACTGTAAATAATGCAACAAATGCTCAAACAGCTGCCAAAACCGTTGAAGCTATAACAAAGGAAACTGAAATCGGTAGAAGTTATATGAAAGAACTGCTATCCTCCGTGGATAAAGTAAAATCCTCCATCGATAATATATCTAATATCATTGAATTAATAAAGGGTATTGCTGAACAGACCAGACTGTTAGCTTTAAACGCATCAATTGAAGCTGCAAGAGCTGGTGAAAACGGACAAGGTTTTTCAGTAGTTGCCAGTGAAATTAATAAGCTTGCACAAAAAAGTAGTGAAGCTGTTAAAGAAACTACACAATTAATTAATAATAGCATAACTGCAGCGGATGAAAGTGCAAAAATCACAAAAAAAACCGTAGAAAGTTTTCAAAACATACAAGATTCCATCGAAGGAGTAGCTGGTTTATGTAAAGAAATAGCAGAGCTATCTAATATACAGGCAGAAAGTCTTCAGGAAACCTCAGCAATTATTACAAATATATCAGAGGCAGTACAAAATAATGCAGCTTATGCTCAGGAAAATAGCGCAGGAGCAATGAATCTGTCAAACATATCTGATAATTTGGAGAAGGTTCTTCAACGTTTTCGTATAATTGGACAAGAAAATTTACTGGTAACTGATAAAAACAAAGAGGAGGAATTCAAAAGAGAGCTAATAAGCAAATTAGTGACAAAGCTATTTAATGCAACTACTACTCAATCTATAGATTGGATACTGGAAACAGAAATTCAATATCATAGTGATGTTGAATGTCTATATGTTATTAATGAAAATGGCAAACAATTAAGTCACACCATTATGAATCCAAAGATCATTGTAGATCAGGATGATAATTTTAAACCAGCCTTGCCGGGACAGGATTACAGCTCAAAAAAATATTTCCGACAGGCCATAAAAAATAAGCAAGAATTTTATACTTCCTCAGCATACATATCAAAAGCAACAGGAAACTTGTGTAATACAGTATCTTATGCATATCAAGCTGCTGACAATGAATGTTATGTAATTTGCATAGACCTACTATGTAAGTTTTAGAATAGCAGTAAAATAAAATCTAAATAAAAAGCTATAAAGAATTTAAAAAGGGCTTCCCGACATTACCACATCCAGCAAGGCCACCGTCAAAAGGCTAAATGTCTGGAAACCCTTAATTATATGCATTTTTATCTTATATTTGATAATCCTAAAATCAAAACTACAATCCAAACCAATCTTTCAGCTGATACAGCAACTTACATTAATAAAAAATAACATAAAATTAACAGCACCGCCAAGAAAAATACATTCAGTAAGGTAAACACTCCAAGATAAGCTCCATTATTCTTTCCTTCTGTCTTACCATAATATTTGAAAGAAATTAAACTTGCCATAGAAGCAATTATAGTTCCAAGACCTCCTAAGTTAGTACCTATAATCAGCGTTGATATGTTATCGGTAAATCCAGAAAGAAGAATAGCTGCAGGAACATTACTGATAACCTGACTAGCAAATACCGATGTAAGTAATTCTTGTCCCTGTATAACACTATTTAGCCAAAGATTGATTTCTGGAATCCGCTTCATATTGCCTATAAATACAAACAGAAAAATAAAAGTAAGTAATAGAGCATAATCTGCTTTTCCAATCATCCTTCGGTCCATAATAAAAACTACTAATAGTATCACTGCTCCTACTATATATACTGAAATTAAATGAGTTACGCTTGTCAAAGCAAAGAGAAACAATAGAAAATAAATAAAAGTCTTACCTTTTTCTCTTGCTGTCAGTGTGGTTTGAGATTGTACCTTCACCTTGATGGATTTCTTGTCCATTAGTATTACAGAAGCTATTAATAATCCAATTAAAGAAAGTATAGCATAAGGCAACATCAATGAAATGAAACCGCTCAAGGTCATACCGCTTAAGGAAAAGAGATATAAGTTCTGGGGATTGCCTATTGGAGTAAGCATACTGCCTAAATTGCTTGCAATAGTCTCCAATACAATAATTCGAATCAAATACTTTTCCAGTGCTGCCATCACTAGTACATCAATGGTAAAGGGCACAAAGGTAATCAGTGCCACATCGTTGGTTATAAGCATACTAAATCCAAAACATAGCAAAATCAAAACTAATGATAAACTGCGCACATTACTTGTGTTTTTCAACATCCAAGTTCCTATCATGGAAAATAGGCCTAGCCTGCGCAATCCAGCCATAACAATCATCAAACTTAACAAAATAATTAAGGTGTGAAAATCAATATAAGTAATATATTTATTGTCCAAAGGTACAAAGAACATAGATAAAAGAGCAAGTAAGAAAGATATGCATAACACTATTTCTTTTTTCATATAATTAAAGATTGATTTCATCCTATAGTTACTCCTTTACTAATATTTAAGAACATAATTGCATTTGATTTTTTGCTATAGTTTTTAAATTTCTCTTATATTTAGAATAAACGTAATAAGAAAGTAATACAGTCAATACATCTGCCGTTACCTGGGACCAAACTATACCATACATTCCCATAAAATGATTAAGAATAAATAGCATTGGAATATTAAACACAGCCCATCTCATAATATTAAGGAACAAGGCTCTGTTGCCTTCCCCCAATCCTTGAAAGAGAAAAACCGTAAAGAAACTACAAAACATTAGTGGTGTTGCTAATACCCTTACTCTTAAGAAATTAGTTCCTAGTGCTACTGTTTGCGCTTCTGCTATAAAAACATTCATAATTGATTTAGAAAAGATTTCGTACATAATTATACTTATGGCACTTACTATTAAACCTATAGTTAGAGAATATTTAACAGTATCATCTACTCTCTTTTGCTTTTTAGCAGCATAGTTATATGCTACTATAGGCATCATAGCTTGACAAAGGCCTATACCTACATTGAGAGGTAAGCGTTCTGCCTTTAACACTATTCCTATAGCTGCCATTGCAATATCATTATAAGCAACCATTAATTTACCAATAACAATATAATCTATATCAAACAACAATGTCCCAACTGCTGATGGAATGCCAATATTAAGTATAGAAACAATACTTTTCCTTTCTGGTAGCCCTATTTTTATATTAAAACTAATTACTGACCGCTTACGAATTTTATATATTACAGCAAAAAAATAGACACAAGATATGCAATTTGATATAAATGTAGCAATACCAACAGCTAATATTTCTTGCCCTTTAGGCATAATCACAAACATAAATAAGGGATCAAGACCTATATTAATTAATCCTCCTAAAGTAATACCAATTCCTGCTTCCTTACTAATGCCAACACTACGAAGCATATTTGACATTACATTTGAAAGCACTGTTGGTATGGCACCAAGCACAATTACACAAATTGCATACTGTTTTGCATAGATAAAGGTATTTTCACTGGCACCAAGAAGATTAAGAATTGGATTCATAAATACAAGCATGCCAAAAGAAAACATAGCACTTATTAAAATTGAAAGATAGAATATAAAAGAAGATACTTTTTTTGCTTCATTCTGTCTATTTTCCCCAAGCAATCTTGATATTAGAGCACCTCCCCCAACGCCTGTAAGGCCTGAAAGAGATAAACAGATATTAAAAACAGGAAGAATCAGTGAAGCCCCTGCAACCATATAAGGATTATTGGTCTTTCCAACAAAAAAAGTATCTGCAAGATTATAAATCAAAACAATTATTTGACTGAATATGGTGGGAAGAGCCATAATTCTAATGGCTTTAAGCACCGGTAGATCTTCAAATATCTCCTTACTATTTGATTTAGACATTATCATTCCACTCCTTAAGTTTATTATCAATATGTTTTATATACTCTAACATAAAAAATCATCCTCACAACCTCATCAGTTATGACGATGTTTTATACTGAAACCTATTATTATTTTTTATTTATCAAAACTAAACTCTTTTTTAATGAGAAATATGAAGAACAGCTGAAAAATATTTGCCTTCGTAAATAATACATATCAATTCTAAACCATTAGCTTGTATTTTTCAAGGTATGGAAAATACTGCTTTCAACAAGGTCAAAAAATAAAAAAGCAGCTATAAGCCGACTTTAGATAATCATTAAGCTTTATTCCTTTTCTACAATATAAGCTTTCCCTCCTGCTGAATTAATCCTATTAATTACGCTTGAATACCCATAGTATTTCCATGCAACGCTCTCTTCAGCCACCCTCTCTTTAGTCTCCGTATCCGTATTAAGAAATACTGTTACATTTCTTTCTATCTGTGGAAAATAACAATCACATCCAAGCCATCCATGCTCACAGGGACTAAGTCCATTATCAATAGATGTAGTAGCCGCTACTGTAGTAGGTGGAAATATAGAACTGTATGCTCCTACAAAGTGTCTCTTAAAAAAACTATTCTTTTCGAGATTAGCCTCAATAATGCACTTATCCATTCCATCAAGATTTATTTACATTAATATGTTTACTTAGAGAATTTTACTTTTTAATAATTAAAACTGACAGATATTATTCCCTTACCTAAAAAGTAGCAAGGTAATTTTTATATAGAAAATTACCTTGCTACTTTTTTTATTCTATTTAAAATAATCCCGTATATAACAGTGTATTTTATAATAATCCTCTCCGAAGCCTAAACATATTTCAACAGCTCTTTTATATTTGGGATTTGCCTTTAAATATCGTATTATTTTTTTATACATAGAACTATAATCATTGAGATTATCTCCATGTTCAAGATATATTTCACCTTTTTCAATAATATCCTTGATTAAGGAAGATAAAAACTCCTCTTCTACTTCATAAACAGCATTATCTATTGAAATCTCTGTTTTTTCATTGCTATCAATAGCCTCATTGATTGTTATATCATTTTCAATATGAGATAATTCCTTATTATTAATTTCTGGCAGTATTTCCTCTGTTTCATTGACTATTCCAAGTCCATTACCGTGGATAGCCACTACATTTTTTGGTGAAAGCTCTGATATTAATTTAAATATATCCTCTTTGCTAGCATGTGCTGATAATGGTATATCTAATACAATGTTATTGTTATCAATTAATTTATTTAATACATACTCACCATAGGACTCACTATTAATGTAACCGGTCTTAATAATTGCGATTTTTTTATCAGATTCTAGAATTTCCTTAATGTAATTAGCAGATGTACTATTTTCTGAAATCATACCGGAACTAGAAAGAATAATATCTGTATGTGCATAGGCGTTAAGCTTCATTTGTTGAGAATTTATATATTTTATATTGGAATTATAAATCTTTACGTTTTTCAGTAGGTTTTCATATACGAATGAAATTTTAGCGGCTAAACCATCTATTTTAATTCTGTATTTTTCTTCATTAATTAACATTGCTATTTCTTGTGTCCTACCAATAGCAAAGGATGGAATAAATATTTTATATCCTAACTCTAAAAGGATATCAATAAAATGTTTTAAAATTTCAGCTGCATCGTTAAATGATAGAGATTTATCTTTTAAACCGTATGTAGATTCAGTTATTAGACAAGCTAATCCTAGTTCCTGTATAGGTTTATAATTCTTAATACTTTCTATGTTCATTCCTGATACAATAGGTTGATCATGTAAACTAAAGTCACCGGTATAAAAAACATTTATATTATCAAAGGTAATTACATAACCTTCAGATCCCAATATATGGCCATTTTCAAAGGCTTTTATAGTAAACTCATCGCTTTTGAATTCTGATATAGGCTTAATTAATGGAAAATTAGGTATATCTAGAGTAACTTCTTCTATTAGTTTTTTAGTATATCTATTTATAAATATTATCTCTGGAGATATTCATGCATTAATTATATCCATTAAACTTCCATAATGGTCCAGATGAGCATGAGAAATTAGTAGCGCTTTAATATCTGAAATCTCTATGTCATTATGTTCTAAAAAATCCATAAAATCCGAAGTGGAAATATGATAACAACCATATTCATTAACTTTTGCACCGCAATCAAAAATAATAGAACCATATTCGGTTTTAAGGATGTTCATATTGTTGCCGATTTCCTTTGAGTAAGATATAACAGAATAGGACTTCTTTTCATTCATGTAAATATAGTTAAAAGATCCCTTATGTTCACTTACCCATATATTGGTCAAATTAGGTAACTCTCTTGAATTATTATTTTTTATTTTTTCTAATAAGTCTAATATTTTGTCTTCATATATCAAAGGGTTAGCTTTATTTGATTCTAAAAGGTTTAAGTAATACTTACACAAGGCTTCATTTTCAACTTTATTGTAAAGTATTGCTAAGGATGTTATTAAATAATCATAGTTATTTTTCAAGTATTCTTCTTCAATCACCTTAATTATATTATTTATTTTCTCCCTTGAAATGTTACAATGGTATGTTCCATATATAATATTTTCAAATTCTGTACAATCAGCTTCCATAGCTTTATTCAAATAAAACTGCTTTAATTGCTCATCATTAGCATTGATTATAAAACATTCTAACAGCTCTATAACAGTGGAATCATTCAAATTCAAAGAAATCCACCCCCTTTCTAAATATTTTTATTCCATTACATAGGAGGTGCTACTCTGTCCGCCTTTTGAATAAGTTTATTTACCTCTTGTATGTAAATTCTGTAATCGCTATAGTTTTCAATTGTTCCTTTAATTGAATCTAAAGTTAATAAAATGGCTTTGCTCTTTACTGTAGAATATTCTATCAAAATTCCAATTACATCCAAGCAATTTCTTATGATGGATCTGCTAAGTTTTGTAGCAATAATATATTTTATCAATTCCAAAATATTATTTACAGAATGTGTTTCATTAACAAAATTATTAGAATACTGATCGCACATATACTTTAGTAAATCAGCATAATTTATTATGTCATTTAAATCTTCTGTTTCACCAATCTTGTTCATAAGGTAATTAACGAACAAAGCAAAGCAATCTTTCCTATATCTGAAAAATTGCGCAACAGTTTCTCTACCAAGGTACTCATCTTCAGATATAATTAAATCAAATACTTGATCCATATAATATGAAAGTAACTTTTTGTCTTTACTATCAACTTCAACAAAAAGCAAGCCAAGTTTTATTCCAACTGTAAAATCTTCGTTGCTTGCCAACTCACTCCTTAAAAATCTTCGAGCTTTGGCCTTGTATATTTCATCATTTGAAAGTGCAGCCTTTTGTCCAATTGTATAATATGTTTGAGATTTTACTGAGGATTGGGGGATATTATCTATATTTTCAATAAACTTATCAATGCCTATTTTAATTACCTCTGTATCTTTAACTCCTTTGAAATAACTCAAAGTATTAGGTGATTTTTTACCAAAGTCCCATCCATTAAATAAAACATTGCTTTCCCTATTAACTCGTTTATTAAATTCAAACTTAAACTCTGGACTTAAGGAATTAAGTAAAACCCCTTTCTTGAAATTCTCAAGATTCTCTTCTGACTTCATAAATTGGGAATTCATTATAGGTTTTGTCAGCAATTTATAATTGGCTGGATTATTCATAAAGGCGCTGGATCTTACTATTTTAATCAAATACTCAACGCTTTTTTCGCTTTGTGATGTAAGTATCATATTAAGATAAGATCTTATTAAATCAGTTTGCACATCCGGAAATAACCCAACTATTCGCCTATAGTTGTCCATCATAATAGAAATGTAATCCTCATAGCCTGTTTTTCCGCAGGCTTCAATTACTATCTTTAATTGTGTAGGCCATTCCCAGCCTGATGCTATATACTTTAAGGCTTGTTCTGATACTAAATATTTAGCGGTGAGGTCAACTAATGTATTCAATACCTCAACATTTCCATCAATATGGCCTTTAATGGTTCTTGAAGCATACAGCATAACTTCAGCCCCTAGGCCATCCATTTTATTCAATAGTTCCGATAATTCATCATATAATTTATCTGTACAGTTTCTAATATATTGTGTGTTATATGTATCACTAAAATCTTGAAAAATCTTAAAAAATTCCTTTGCTTCCTCTTCAGTAAATTGATTATAAAATAATCCATCAGGATTTTTCTCATTAACAACTGCACCGGTTGTATTAATAGAAAAATCATCCTTTTCTTCTAATTGTAACTTTTTAGATATCTCCTTCATTTGTTCTTGCCAATTCATTATAATTGCTCCTCCATAATTGCCGATTCAATAGTGTATTTTTCATTATTATCTTGAAAAACAATTTCAAATTTAATTTGTTTGCTTTTGTTTATATCATAGAAAACTGTGAAAGGACGCCCCACTGCTTTAGGAGTTCGGAATTTTATAGTATAAACATGATTTAACTTTCTTAATTGCCAATCATATTCATTTTTCCCTTCAAAAAGACGTATTTCCACACCATTTTGAGATTTAGTTTTAAAGGTATAATCTACTTTTTTGGCAACAGGTACAGCTTCTCCTGCTTTAATCAAAGTTAGAAGAGAACCATCTGCCATTTCCATCATAATGGAACGGGACATTTTATCATTACTTTCTTCTTCTAGTTCCGGATACTTATTCAACAATGCGGCCCCCCTTGAAACTGCAAGATAAGGCTCGTCTGGAACAATAATAGGTCTTTTTAAAAGTTCATATAACATTGCCTCAACTGGGAAACATTTAGCCATACCACCGGTTAGGAATACATAGTCTATGCTAGATGAATCTATATTACTTTCTTGAAGCATGGAAATGATTAACTCTTCCACGTTTTTATTTTTTTCTTTTTCATCTTTATTTAATGCTTTTAAACCACTGCTTTTTACTAAGGGTTTGATAATATTTATAAACTCATTTACTGTTAGATAAAATCTAATAGTTTCCCCATTAACCGTTGTATTTAACTTCCAATCATCTGCGCTGGATATTTCATCGATCCAGTTAGAATTTTCATATACCTCAGCCTTTGATGAATAATTTTCTTCTTCAATATACCAACTAATATTAGCAGATAATTTTTCTTTAGCTGCACGAGCTGCTTTCATTAATTCTATGTGGTCCTGATGGGTTAAATCCACATCATTTAAATATTTATTTTTAAGATATTCTGCTATTCTAATATCAAAATCTACTCCACCTATATTTTCACGATTTGGAACGCCTATTGAATCAAATTTAAGAGAATTATTTTTCCACAGCACATCTTCTATACAAATATCGCAGGTTCCTCCACCAATGTCTATAACAAGTATTCTCTTTTTTTCCTTTAAATTAAGACACTTATCCTCATCTCTCTTGCTCATTTCACTATGTACATAACTTAATATTGCTGCCTTTGGTTCAGGGAATAATCTCACCTTACCTAATCCAGCTTTTTTAGCTGCCGTCGCTGTAGCTTCTATTTGGTCCGTATCAAAATTAGCAGGAACAGTAACACAAACATAGGCATCACTCAATACTTGCTTTGCTCTAGAATGACTAACGGCATACTGTAAAATTATTTGAGCTATATCCGTAGGGCTATATTTTTTGTCATCTATTGTATAAACTCTTTGCTTTCCAATATCTCTTTTAGAGTTTTCTACATATCTAATAGTTTCATCTTTTGAACTAATTTCGTTTTTTAACTCCTCCGCCTCAGCACCAACAGCAATTCTTCCGTTTTCCTTGAAATAAACTATTGAAGGCAACACTTCCCTCTTTCTTATGCTATTATCACCCTTCTGACCTATCTCTTGATCTTCTAATATAATTTGTCCATTTATATCAACACGTGAAATAGCAACAGCAGTATTTGTAGTTCCTAAATCAATACCAATACATTTCCTAGTTGGATCCATTGCTACGTTATTATCTATCATATTTACTCATTCTCCTTCTTAATAATCGGTTTAATCATAGTTTCACCCATATATCTAAATCCAGGCTGATATACCGTTACTTTATCCTCCAAATTTATAACTTGATTTTTTATTGTTTCATATTTCCTTTTCTCTTCCTCTGTTATTACAAATTCTTTTCCAATCATGTGGGCTTTAACAGTTCTAATACCTGCATTTTCTAAGGCTGAAAAGAAATTTTCAAGGGTACCGGCAATGTCAGCATCCAAATTATTCTGTCGTGATAAAAGATATAATTGGCCTAAAGGATATTCATAAGCTGGATCATTAAGTGACAACAATATATCTCTCATAGCATCCTTTTTTGCATATTCAACTTTTATCTCCAAATCATGTATTCTTCCTTCAAGATATTTAATCTCATTTTCATATTTTTCTTTAGCTATATCATTATCAGCATTAATTTCTTCTATTTCAGGTATAACTTTTGCACTTTCATTCTTTTCTTCTATAATATTTTGAAATTCATTGTTTACTTGTAATTCTGATATATCATATATTTCTCTTGCAAAATTAGGATAATCCACAGCATCAAAGAACTTATAAAGTATTTCAAATGTAGCTTCAATTGCAAAATCCAATTGACTTAGTAATTCACCGCATTCATGCAAAACACCATTTGCAGATAACTTAGGTAAATACCAACTAATCATAGTAAACTGTTTTTCAGTCATAAGATTATCAATTTCTTTTTCTTGCTGAAATTTGTCATCCGATATTTTTTTCAATTGAATTATGGATAAGTTTTTATACTTTCTAGCAATTAATGATAAAAACCACAATTCAGAAGTCATCTTTTTTACAAAAGTAATATTACGTATTTTTCTCGGATTTTTTTTGCCATAGTCAAAGAATAACCTTGCTGCCCTGTAATACTCTATCTGTTCTCTTATATCTAAATCGTTAATCTTTACACTGGTATCAGATATCAAGGTCTTTGTTGCATCAAGCAAAGTTTCACTATCCTGATCAATTACTGCAGCCATTTGTATTGCATACTTTAAAAAAATCTTTTTCGAATATTCCATTTCATTTTTCCTTTCAATATGTATTTTTTGGTGCTACTAATAAGAGTTTAAGTTGTTTAGTATAAAAAAAGTTACATTAATTGGTAAGTATAAGATTATTTAATTGAATCTCTATAAAAGGATTTATATAACTAGGGGAGACAAGTTTTTAGAATCACAGCAAGATTTATTCATAGTAAATGCACCAATGTTTGAAATTATAGAACTATGAAATATCTGATTGTCGTAATAGAAAATACAACAAGATGAGAATTGTAAAGAGGAAGATGAAGAGAAACAGAGTAAATACTCCCTTGCAAAGGTCTTTTATTCCTACGATACGACTGGTAATTCTGCCATCTATCCATATATAATTTATGCCAATCCCTTTACCGTCTTTGATGTTCAATAACCGTCTTCACTCTACTTATATCTATAATATTTTAACTCTAAATTTAAAGGGTTGCAAGGTATCTTCCTTACAGCCCTCTTATCATAAATTATTGCTTTTGATCTGATATTTCAATCTTGAAAATATATCTTTTCGCATTTCTGAATTTGCAATAAATATATTAATTGTTCTCCATGGATAATAGATACAGAAGTATAAAAACATGTTCCAAGTTGGGATATTTACTTTGGTAGCAAGCCTAAGCAACTGTGTAGTTCCAAGTTTAATTACAAATAATAGCCATATAGCAATATATTTTCTGTCATGATGCATATACCATATATCATCCACTTTCTCTACAACCTTTTTCCTTCCAAGAATAACTCCCTTAGTAATAGCAATGACTAATATTATGCAAACATTAATAACTTCTGCATAACTATGAATGCCATTGTAATTTTTAAGAACTTCAAAAATCATGAGAAGCGTAATTATCAAATACATCTTAAGTCTTATCCTTCTATTTCTTAAACCACCAATCAAAACCCAGCATAAATATACAATATAAAGCCCAGTTAATACAATTGTTAGTAATGTTTTAAAATCAAATTTACTCATTTTATACCCTCCTGCAGCATAAGAAAATTATGCATCATCTGTCGCATATTTTATTATAAGATGCTATAATTAATAAAAAAGCATCAATTCATCAACAAAAGAAAGTTAAGCAACAGATTCTAGGAATATGTTGCAGAAAGGAGTGACTATATGAATAGCCTTGATGCTCGAGCACGATATACTCAAATGATGATTAGAAATGCACTGTTAACTTTATTAAAAGAAAAGAATATAGAAAAGATTACTGTGAAGGAAATATGTACGCTAGCAGGAATCAACAGAGCAACCTTTTATCGTCATTATCAAAATCAATATGAGCTTTTATCCCTTCTTCAGAACGAAATGTTGGAAAATGTTAAAAAAATAATAAATAGCCAAAAATGTGATGTTGATAAATTAATCCTACTAATGCTCCAACTGATATATGATAACAAGGAGGAATGGACTCTACTCATGGGCGATGATACTGATCCCCGCATAAAAACCAAGCTATTAAACTTTCTCAATGAATACTTGAGTCCTAAATATAAAACACAGTCCCAAATTATGAAAAATAGATTTATACTTCATGGATTTACTGGTATCTTTGATTATTGGATAAAATCCGGTATGAAAGAAAGCCCTGAGGAAATAGCTTCTTATCTTATATCCTATCGTCATGCCTTGATAAAGAAGAAAAAATAAACAGGACACTTACACAAATATGTAGATGTTATATAAACTTAATCTTAATTTATTACTTTCATACTTGCACTTTTTAGTCTACAATATAAACTTTCATCTCCCTCTTCTTTATATGTCTCAAAGTTCCCAATTATCTCTACCTCAGCTTCATCAGCAGGATATTCATCTTGATTATCACCTTCCAATACAAATTCTAATCCTTGGGCACAGCAAGCTGTTGCATCTTTTATTAGAACATAGTGATAGTATTTATGTGTAACTTCATCACAAACAGTATAATGATTACCTTTGATTTTAAAAGACTTTCCTATATACTGATCTGGATTAATCATTAATTGAAAAACTGTTGCATACACCATATTCCTATCCATTACCGTCAAATCATAATCTACTTGCTGGGACATTCCATTCTGAGAATTTTCTAAACTAAACTTTTCTCTCCAAAGATCCTGCTTTTCTTTTTTTTCTTTTTGATCTTCTGTATCTTTTACCTTGTTTTGTAAGGTTTCATCTACCGAATTATTATTGGGAACATTTTTAACACTGTATGTCTTTTTTGAGCATCCTGCCATCAAAAAAATTAAACATATTAACATTACATATCTCATCACTCTTTTCATTCTCTATATCCTCCTAATTTTAGCTATTAACGAGCAAATTAGAAATAGAGCCATATCTGCTACTACAATAGTAGAACCAACAGGAGTTGAAAATACAATTGATACTAAGATTCCAATCAAAGCACAAAAAACCGATATAAATCCTGATAAAATCACAACACCCTTAAAACTATGCATCATACGCATAGAAGAAAGTACTGGAAATATAATAAGAGCTGATATGAGTAATGAACCAACAAGATTCATTCCTAATACAATAATAATGGCAATCACAATTGCAATAATTAAATTGTATAGTTCTGCCTTCCCACCGGTAGCCTTTACAAAGTTTTCATCAAAGGTTACTGCAAAAAATCTATTATAAAATACCACAAATATTATAATTGAGATAAAAGAAAAGATGAGACACATCATAACATCTTCTTCTGTTAGTGTTAAAATTGAGGTTGATCCAAACAAAGTGGTACATACATCCCCTGATATATTAGAAGATGTGGCAAATACATTCATCACAAGATAGCCAATAGCTAAAGAACCTACCGAAAGTATGGCAATAGCAGCATCACCTTTTATTTTTGCATTTTTTCCACCTTTCAAAAGTATAATTGTGCTAATAATGGTAACAGGCATAGTTAACACTATATGATCAGCTAAATTAAGAACCGTTCCAATTGCCATAGCTCCAAAGGCCACATGTGACAAACCATCTCCAATAAAGGAATATCGTTTCAATACTAAAATTACACCTAGCAGAGAAGAGCAAAATGCTATCAATACCCCAACTATTAAGGCATACTGCACAAAGGGATATTGCAAGTAAAACCCTAATTTTGCAACTATATTATTCATTTCTTCCTCCCCTACAAAGCATCTCATAAGCTTCGCTCTTTAAATAATCTTCCTTGGATCCCCAAAACATCTGTTGCCTATCAATATGCAAAATCTTTCCAGAATAAATCAAGGCAGCATTTATATCATGAGAAACCATAATAATGGTTACTCCGTCCTCGTTTAGTTTCTTTATCAATTGATATAACTCTACTGTTACCTTTGGATCTAATCCATTAACAGGCTCATCCAGCAACAATAATTTTTTCGTTGCACAGAGAGCTCTTGCAAGAAGAACTCTCTGTTGTTGTCCACCGGATAGATTTCGATAAGATTTTTTTCTCAAATTCCAGATTCCCATCTTCTTCATATTTTCTTCTGTAATTTTCTTATGCTCTTTTCTATAAAAAGGTCTGCCCTTGCATTTTGATATATTTCCTGAAAGAACTATCTCCCATACAGAAGCAGGGAAATCCTTTTGAATTACTGTTTGTTGAGGTAAATATCCTATTTCATATGCCATAAGGCCATCACCATAAAGTATTTGACCAGATATAGGTTTTGATAAATGAAGTAGAGTTTTCATAAGTGTACTTTTCCCTGCACCATTTTTACCTATTATACAAAGGTAATCACCCTGTTCTACTGAGAAATTAATATTCTCTGTTACCACAATTCCATCATATCCAAGTTTTAGATCTTGGCAAAGAATATATGCCATAGGCACACCCCTTACTATTTCAAACTTTCAATTAGCACTTCAAGATTATTTTTCATAGCTGAAAGATATGTTGTACCTTTATCAATATCCTCTTTCGTCACGGACTGTAATGAGTTCATGACAAGTATTTTCTGATTCTTACTTTTTGTATTATTAATAATGGTTTGTGCTATTTTTTTATCTGAATTTTCAATTACAAATACTGTATTTAAATTAAGCTCATCTACTTTTTTAGCCAAAAATACTACAGTTTCAAAACTTGCTTCTGTTTCTGCACTACATCCAGAAAAAGCTGCATAATAACTTAAGTCATAATCATCTGCCAAATATCGGAATGGGAAACGGTCTCCAAACACTATTGTCTTCTTTGAAGCACCTGCTATAGCTTTTTCATATTCCTTATCTAAGTTTCTTAATTGCTGTATATAGTCTTCACTATTTCTCTGGTAAACACTTTCCTTTTCCTTATCTATCTTTTTTATTGCCTCTGCGATATTTTTCACCAGGAACTCTGCATTCTTTAAAGAAAGCCATATATGCTCATCTTTTTCATGCTCATCTTCATGTTGCTGTTCATCTCCATGTTCATCATTATCTTCCATACCTTCTACAATCTCTTCATCCTTAACACGATCTCCCAAAGCCTCAACCATATTAATTACCTGCATATCTTTATTAACCTTTTCTTTTAACGCATCTTTTACCCAGGCATCAGACTCTCCTCCTACATGGATAAATAAATCGCAATTAGCGATGGTGGCAATATCTTCTGCCGTTGGCTGATAACTATGCAAATCAACACCATTGTCTAATAAAAGTGTAACTGAAAAACTCTCACTCTTATCACCTATAATTTTCATTACCCAATCATACTGTGGAAAGGTAGTACAAACAATACTATACTTTGTATTCTTTGTATTCTTTTCTTTACTGCATCCGGCAAATAGTCCTAAGCATAAAGTAAATAACATTAAAAAAATCAATAATTTGCTTTTCGTATTAAACATAAAAACCCCCCAATCCGTATTTTGTAAATGCAAATTATTTGCAATTACTATTTTAATCCATGTAATTTCTCCAGTCAATACCAAATGCAAATTATTTGCATTTACAGAACATAATATATAATAAATGAAATATAAATTAATTTCACATTTTATTTTGCTAATATACTTAACAAAAAAGCTACTTATCATAAAAATACTATACTAAAAAAAGCAGACAATTCACCTTTACAGGTGTCATTGTCTGCTTCTTCTTAAATTTTACCTTAATACAAGAGTTGAATTAATGAATTATAATCTTGTATATCAACACTTCTTTGAATCAAAGCAATATAATTAAATACGCTCCCTCTCATAATCATAACTTAATTTTCAATTAAGTATTTTCTCGAATATTCTTCAAAATACTTAGCATAAGTTTCACTTTTTAGTTGTTTTATACTATCAATATATTTATGAGTATCAAAAGAATCTGATTCCAATGCAATCATGGTAACGGCAATATTAGAACAATGATCCGCAATACGCTCGTAATCGTTCAAAATATCGTTAAATACAAAACCAGTATTAAATGAACATAAGCCGGATTTCAGTCTATCAACATGATGGAGCTTCATTTCTCCGCAGAGATTGTCTACCAGCTCTTCTAATGGTTCAATTTTATATGCAAGCTCCAAATTGTTATTAACAAAGGCTTCAATTGCCATTGTCACAATTTCTGAGACAGCATCTCCTAACACACGGAGCTCATTGTAGGCATCGTCAGAAAAAACAATTTCTTTTTCATGGATTTCCTTAGCAGCTTTAGCAAGGTTAACAGCATGATCGGAAATACGCTCAAAGTCAGTAATAGTATGCAAAAACTTTCCAGTGCTCTCATTTTGCTCATCGTTTAGTTCTTTGCTTGTAACTTTCAAAAGATATGTTCCTAGTCTATCCTCATATCGATCCACCATATCTTCAATCAACTGAACCTGTTCATAATTGTCATGATCGAATTTATGTATCAGTCCAAATGAAATAAACAGATTTTCTTTTGCCTTGATAGCCATATCATTGATTGCCTTTCGACATTGCTCGATAGCGAGGGCTGGATGGTCTACAAAGCGTTCCTCTAATGGTTCTAGCTGCTCCTTTTCTTTTTTACTTCTACCGCTGGAGCGAATAATCTTCTTAGAAATTAACTCCAACTGTCTATACAATGGGAACAGAACCAAAACCACAGCAAGACGATAAATACTGTTAAGAGCAGCTACAGTGGTCATTGTCATAGTTTCCTTCATGAAAGAAAAACTTAAAAAAGCATTGAGTCCGTAGAATATAGTTGCGCTGAGAACCACACCAAGAAAGTTGCTGGTCAAATAAGCCAAGGCAGTACGCTTTCCATCGGTTGTTGCCCCTACTGCAGATAACAGAACTGGAACAGAGGCTCCAATAGCAATACCCATGATAAGTGGAAGCGCCATATCAAATGTAACCGCTCCTGTCATGGCCAAAGCCTGTAAAATTCCCACAGCTGCGGAAGCACTTTGTAGGATGCTTGTAAAAGCAATACCAACAAGAATACCCAGTATAGGATTAGAAAATTTTGTCAAAACATTTATGAATACTTCACTATCCTTCAATGGCGCTACAGCACCACTCATAGCTGACATACCAAACATCAAAATGGCAAAGCCAAGCATTATGTCTCCAAGATGGTTTTGGAAACGATTTTTGGTAAACATACGAAAATAAATACCAAACAATGCAGTAATACAGGTTAACGTACTTGTAGAGAATAAAGCAAGCCATCCTGAAGCAGAATCGTTTCCGGACAGACAGATAACCCAGCCTGTGATACTAGTACCAAAAATTGCTCCAAGCACAATAGGAATAGCCTGCCTAAGCTTCATAATACCGGAATTTACAAAACCAACAACCATAACAGATGTTGCTGATGAAGATTGAATTACTGTGGTAATTCCAGCTCCAAACAGGAGTCCCTTTATTGGTTTACCCGTAAGTTTGAATAAAATAACCTCCAACTTATTTCCAGCTACCTGTTTTAAGCCTTCTCCCATAAGTGTCATACCGAACAGGAACAGAGCTATGCCGGTAATTAATTCAATAATATTTGAAATGCTCATGTATTTCCCTTCCTTATAAAATATATTTATCTGATCTGTATCAGGTGGATAATTTTAAACCCTATACATGTATCCAGATACATACCCACTAAGCCAAATTACTTCTGTATCCATATCACCTATTGTCAAAACGCTCAATATCCACCATACTCAATAAGTTTGAGTAAACACATAAAATATACCATAGTACTTCACAATATATGATAATAGTACTGTGGCATTTTCGTCAACACTTTTCGTCATCGACTGACTTTTTATTTTACAAATTTTGAGCAATTCATTTCCTGCGTTATTTATATTAGGA
>Ga0209537_1000805_pt1 | contig 37407 bp, 40 predicted proteins | sample BioPla4DNA1_FD_187698 | JGI IMG/M metagenome (GOLD analysis project Ga0209537, IMG submission 187698) | Biogas fermentation microbial communities from Germany - Plant 4 DNA1 (SPAdes) (version 2) | ecosystem: Engineered > Bioreactor > Anaerobic > Digestate | place: Bielefeld, North...
AAAATAATAAGATTTAGTATCCGAGCCACAGATCATACAGCTATCAAGTATGGGTCGATATCCTATATGATCCATAAGCTTTATTTCATACACATGAGTTATGTCTTCTGGCCTTAGGTCAGAATAACATAAGTAGGACAAAATTTGCAATAACAGATAAAAGAGGTGGTTATCTTCCTGCCCTGGGCTTGCCACCTCTTCAGTTAATTCTAATATATAACTGGAATAACTTAACTTCTCCATATCGTTACGAATCTCATAAAAAGAGTCATTGATAGTCGCCTGGGTCATAATATGGAAATCCCCTTTTTTATAAAGCACATAGTCACCGTAGCAAAACAATTCAGTTGCTGCGAGTAAGCGACTATTAGGCTTTCTACATCCTCTAGCCATCACCGAGATTTTACCTAGACTAGGTGATAGAAGTGTAATCATGCGATCTGCTTCTCTAAAGTTAGTGTAACGAAGTACCACTCCTTGGGTGGGCAGATGTCTGGTAATCTCTTTCATTTTTTTCCCTCTCCCCGTACCTCTCTATTTCTTTATATAATAAATAACTTGTGATTGAACCAGTTTTCTTAAAAACATTCCAGACTAGATCCTTCATTTTTATGCCTCCCCTTTTACCCTTTTAACTAGTAATATATCACGTACCATATTATTAGCATTTCCACCACATATCAGCTATATTCGATGTAAAATAATCCGGGAGCGACAATAAACGACATTAATTTCTGTCATCATAGCCTAGATTTCTTAAAGCTATTATGTTATTTCTCCAATCTTCAGTAATTTTTACCCATAGTTCAAGATAAACTTTAGTACCTAGTAGATTTTCTATATCCCTTCTTGCTCTTTGACCTATCTGCTTTAGCATCTGTCCCCTCTTCCCAATAACTATCCCTTTATGGGATTTTTTTTCTACATAGATTGTAGCATAAATGTCAATTAATTGCTGATCTTCTCTTTCATTTATTTCGGTTATCTCCACTCCTATACCATGAGGTATCTCTTCTCGCAACAGTTCAAGGGCTTTTTCTCTAATGAGCTCAGATATTATTACCCGCTCCGGTTGATCGGTAATCATGTCATCGGGATAATATTTAGGACCTTCGTCTAGATGTTCCACAATTTTACTTTCCAATTGATCCAGATTGGTTCCTAGAAGAGCTGATACTGCAATATGATTATCCATATTAAATTCAGTTTTGAATTCTTCCATTCGTTTTGATAATTCTTCAGAAGATAATCTATCAGCTTTATTAAGAGCTACTATAACAGGTGTTTGAACATTTTTTAGCATCTCTATAATGCTTCTATCACCAGGCCCAATGCCATCTGCAATATCCAGCATCAGTACTATAACATCAACTTCATCTAAGGTGCTAGTGGCGGTTTTTACCATATATTCGCTTAGCTTATTCTTAGCACGATGTATACCTGGGGTATCAATAAATACAATTTGATAGTGTTCCCGGGTTAAAACACAGTGTATTCGGTTTCGGGTAGTTTGAGGTTTATCCGAAACAATGGCTACCTTCTCGCCGATTAGGGTATTGAGCAAGGTTGACTTACCCACGTTAGAACGTCCTATCACTGCAACAAAACCTGATTTAAATTTTTGATCCATCACATCACCTTTTATCATTTTATTTATTAGAATTCATTAATTTTTACTCCTTATGCAAGTCAAATTAACCCATATTTTTATTTATTACCGTAAAGATATAATATATTATAGATAAAATAACGCCTTCATTCATTGGCCAAGTGAATATTGATCGTTCACTTGAAAGTTATTATTTGTTTTCCAAAGCTTAATCAATATTTAAATTATCAAATGCATAGGGCATTAATCCCTCTAAATTATACTCCTTAAATTGTCCGTTAAAATTTGCTACGATTATCTTTGGTATTTTAAATTCTACCATAACTTGTCGACATATTCCGCAAGGAAAAGTAAAATCTTTGGAATCTGAAACCACAACAATAGCTTTAAAAGCTTTTTGCCCTTGTGATACAGCTTTAAATATGGCTACTCTTTCTGCACAACAAGTGGCACCAAAGCTAATATTCTCAATATTGCAGCCTGTATATATTTTATTATCAACATCAATTAATGCTGCACCTACTCTAAAATTGGAATAAGGTGCGTAAGCATGTTTTTTTGCTTTTAAGGCTTCTTCTATTAATTTATTATACATATTTATCTTCCACTTTCACTAAATTTATATCTAAAACTTTCAAAATTTAGCTAACTGAAAGGCTATAATAGTAAGTATAATACCCAAAACAGCACCTATTACTATCTCTTTAGTAGTATGAATACCTGCCTCATAGCGACTGTGTAATACCATTAGAGCCATCAAAATGCTTAAAGTTGAAATCAATGCATTACCGCTAATTAAGGTTATACAGGTGAATAATGAAAATGCAAGAGCGCTATGCCCACTGGGCATACCTCCTCTTAAGAAGGTGCCTGTTTTGTTTATATTCTTGGTAATTATAACAGCTATTGCCACTATTAACAGACTAGCCGCTGTAACATGAACAGGCATAGTTTTTATTTTACTTATTAAGGATAGTGATAACTTGTCTATCTTATCATAGAACAATAAGTAACCTATTACTAGAGCATTAATGGCAGTTACCAATACTGCACCAGCTGCTACGTTTTTGGCTTTTTTAGCCAAAGGATGATATTCTTCTTGAATCATATCTACTATGGTTTCAATAGCAGTATTGATCATTTCTGCTGCCACCACTAAGGTAATAGCTATAACAAGAAGAATAAATTCAATTCTAGATAGATGATAAAATATAGCAGCAAGCAAGACTAGAAGGGCGATAAATAGATGGATCTTCATATTCCTCTCTGACCTAAAGGCCTGGAACAAGCCATCTATGGCATCATTAAAGCTGTCTATAAGATTCCTATACTTCATTTTCCATTTCACCCTTCCGCAAAAAACACCCTGCCTAAAATCTGGTCAAATTTAAAGCCTCCAAAACAGCTTCTTCCCTACTTCTCATTGTATTTCTATCATCCTCTGTCATATGGTCATATCCTAAAAGGTGTAGCATGCCGTGAACAATTAGAAATCCTAACTCCCTCTCAAAGCTATGACCATATTCTTCAGCCTGTTCTTTAACCTTCTCCATGGACACTATTATATCTCCCAAAATAACCGCACCGGTATCTGGGTCCATATCCTTTACAAATGTATCGGCATCTAAGAATTTCTGTCCCGGATTTAAATCTAGCATGGGAAAAGAAAGCACATCTGTTGCTTTGTCTACATCTCTATACTCTAAATTAATCTTTCTTATATCTTGATTATCTACCAAGATTATATCCACCATTGCTTTTAAAAGGAATCCTTCCATATCAAGTACTTTTTCTATACAATTGTAAATTAGCTTTTCCATATCTTGGGTAATCTCAATTTTATCCTGTCTATTATCAATTTCGATAGTTATATCCTTTTCCATCACCACAGTTTTCCTTTCTTTTGGTTACTATTTTTCTTCTATATTAGGATACTCAATTCTCTCATGAAAAACACCTGTCATAACCCCAGAAAAAGCATTTGCAATGGTATCTAAATCCTTAAGGGTCAAATGACAATCATCTAGCTGTCCGTCCTCCATTTTGCTTTTTATAAGCTTACGAATTAGCCGTTCCACTTTACTAGGTGTGGGATCGGGCATTGATCTGACTGCCGCTTCAACAGTATCTGCTAACATAACAATAGCTGTTTCCTTCATTTTTGGCTTAGGACCTGAATACCTAAAATCGTCTATATGAACCCTGTCTTCATTATCATTTTCCTTGGCTTTGTGATAAAAGTAGGCTACAGCAGTTGTCCCATGATGTTGCAATATAAAATCTTGTACTACTTTCGGAACCTTATATTTTTTAGCTAGTTCTACGCCGTCCTTGGCATGGGATACAATTATATGAGTGCTTAATGTAGGACTTAGCTGATCATGAGGATTTCCAGTAGCAATCTGATTTTCTCTAAAATATAGAGGTCTTTTTAACTTACCAATATCATGATAATAGGCGCCTACCCTAGCCAATAAACCATCTGCACCTATGGCTTCCGCAGCATTTTCAGCGAGATTAGCAACAATTATACTGTGATGATATGTTCCTGGTGCTTCAATAAGCAAACGTTTTAGGACTGGATGATTAGGATTGGCTAACTCCATTAATTTTATTGGTGTTACTATACCAAATAGGTTTTCCCATATGGGCAAGGTTCCAATTAAAAAAATGCCAGATAGCAGTCCGCTACCTATTCCCCAAGTGGATGTTTTCAAAGAAGAAATCCATTCACTGGAAGACAGCATTTCCAAACCGAATATACTCATTAGATTAACACAGCTAACCGCCAATCCTGCCCAAACCAAAGCATTTCTCTGTTCTGCCCTGTGGCACAGATATATGCCTACAATTCCTCCTGTAATCCCCATTATCATAATGTTCAAGTTGTTATCCAACATTATACCTATTAAGATAGATAAGGCTATATTTATAATTCCAGCAGCTGTAGGCCCTATTAATACCGTTAGCAACATAGCCCCTAACGCTATGGGAATGAGGTATTGATGTAATTGACTAACTGCTAAAGCTAATCCTAGTACCACCCATACTATTAGACTCATCATCAATATGTGGGAAGGATTATCTACTACCCGCTTTTCAAAAGCCATTAGGTATAATATTACAATTAACTCTACCAATAAAGCTATCAAGCCTATGCTTAGTAGTATAGTCACATCTACCTTATCTTCCTTTAACAATCCTAAATCCTGAAGCATCTTATACTGCTTCTGGGTTATAGGCTGACCTGCTTGAACAATATACTGGCCCTTTTTATAGATTACTGGCTCTACACTTTGTGCTGCTCTCTCCTTCTCCTCTTCAGTAGCTTCCTGATCAAACACCATATTGGGCTTTAAAACCGAAACACCAATGGTAGTTCCTAGAAGCCTTACTTCATTGGATACCGGAAGAGACATTATTTCATCTCTCAAGGTATTTCTGGCTTCTAATAAATTATCCTGTTTTATATGAAGCTCTAGTAATTTGTTTAATGTTTTTAACAACTGATCCTTTAATTGAACCAATTCATTTTCAGAGGCATTAAGACAGGTAAATATTTCATCATTAGATAGCATAATGGGGAAATCTTCTTTAATTTCCCCAATAAACTGATCTGTCAAAATGTCATCGGGACTTGGCTCATGATTTTCTACTTGTTGTTGATCTATTATTTGTTCATCCTGATTATCTTTAATTTCTTGTTGGTTTTGTAACTCCTGCTCATAGTCTTCATACTTATCTTGAGCTATTTGCCTGGCTTTCTCGATTTGATCAAAAATTTGTTCCACTTCTACAATTACGCTCTCAGTAATATTCTCATCAAACCGATATATATTGGACACATTTTGCCTAGCGGCCTGTCTAAGCTCCTCGGTAGTTAGGGTGTCTTCTACATCTCTTGTAGCGCTTATAGGATATTGAAGAATATCTCCCACCTTAAGGGAATACTGCTTAGGTAATATGGCAGCCATAAGCATAATAAAGATTATGACATAATTGACAATAGCCAACACCGCCCCTAAAAACTTAGAACTTTGAATAAAAGTTACAAATTGTCTTATAGGGGGGGAGTTGTCCTTTTTTATAGCAAGCTGATTCACATTAATCTCTCCTCTTTTTAGTAGAAGATTTACCCTTATTATAATTGTCATAGGCTCTAATAATTGCCATAACTAGCTCATGTCTAACTACGTCCCTATCAGTCAAATATACAAATTCAATTCCTTTAATGCCCTTTAATACCTGGATAGCCTCTTCTAACCCAGATTTTGCTCCAGATGGCAAATCAATCTGTGTTATATCTCCGTTTATTACTGCCTTGGATCCAACCCCTAAACGGGTTAAAAACATCTTCATTTGCTCTGAAGTGGTATTCTGAGCCTCATCTAATATAATAAAAGCATCATCTAAAGTTCTTCCACGCATATATGCTAAGGGAGCCACTTCAATAACGCCCCGTTCAATAAGTCTAGTGTAGGTTTCTAATCCCATTAAATCATGAAGGGCATCATATAAGGGTCTTAAATAGGGATCTACTTTGTTTTGCAAATCTCCAGGGAGAAAGCCTAACTTTTCACCCGCCTCAACTGCTGGTCGGGTCATTATAATCCTACTTATTTCTTTATTTTTAAAAGCATTAACTGCCATAGCCATGGCTAGATAAGTTTTTCCTGTTCCTGCAGGACCTATACCAAATACTATATCATTTTGTCTCATAGCCCTGACATACTGAGCCTGACCTAAAGTTTTAGCCTTGATTTGCTTGCCCTTATGGGTTATGCATACAACATCCCCCATAAGTTCACAAATATTATCAGCATCCCCTTCTTTGGCCAACTGAATAAAATATCTTACCTTACCCCTATCTATTCTTCCTCCATCCTTAATACTATCCAATAGCTTTGTTATAACAGTATAAGCTATGTCAACTGACTTATCATTACCTAAAAGATGAAGCTGGGTCTGACGTGCCACTATCTGAACATCCAGTTCTTCCTCTAATAGTTTAACATTTTCATCAAATTTACCAAAAAGCTCTATCATTTGATTTAAGTTTTCTATTTCAATTAATCTATCTTTTTGTATATATTCCAAATAATATCCCCCTAATTTGCTGAAAGCTCAATCTGCTCAGCAATATCTTCTAATACTTCTACATATACTATAGCTTCATAGCCTATATCTTTAATAATAGCGTATTTGAACTTTTTGTCAATGATTTTTGCCCCATTGGGTATATTTTTCAGGGCATCCTCCATTGCTTTTTCAGCTGCTTTTTCCTTGGTTAGCTTATCTATATCATTCCTAGAACTTCTTTGTACTTCATAGTAATCTCTAATCACCCATGTTAAACCTTTATCTCCATCGCCTCCCAGTAGAGGCTGTCTTTTTTCTTCAACCTCATACTCTTCAAAAGGAATATCCGGTGCGTCTATATTTATTTGCCAGTTTTTTGTTTCAAATATTTTATGAGTAATTTTTCTTCCTGTTCTAACTTTAGAAACGCTATTAAATTCTGCCTGTCCCTTGCCTTCATACCAGGTTCTAGCCCAGATATTGGCCCTTGCATGGACATAACGAACCATTTGAGTATCCTGGTGTTCAATTATACCGCTTACCAACAATTGACCTTGTCTTACAGTATCTCCCACTTCTACTACCAGCTCTCCTTCCATTACTATAGGTTGATGAATGATACCGTCTTTGGATGCAACTATGTTACACGGAGTGCTTGTATCAATAAGTTTGGGAGGTTTTACACCTTCTACAACTCTAACAATGGCTTTGGTACCTTTAAGTTCTATACTAACCCAGGATAGCTCAGGTAATTCTATGAGTAATTGATTTTCTATATCCCACAGATTCAGTTCCCCTTTGTAAACTCCTGGTTTTACTCCTTTTTGTTCCAAGAGGTCATATATAACTTTTTCATCCACCTTATTGGCACCCTCTACTTCTACTACCCATATAAGGGAGGATAATATATATAGAATTACTAGAAAAATTGCCATGCCTGCTACAAGCATTTTTCTATGTCTGAAGCGATATGCTAAAAATGGAAAACCTCTTTTCTCTATAATCTTTACCTTACACCGTACGATGCGCACAATAGGTGGAAGACTTTTAAAGTCTTTTATACTAATATTGGCAGTGAGGGATGTATAGCTTATCCTCTTTATGCCCCATAGCTTTACACCCCTACTTACACATAGGTTAATAAATTTTTCTAAGGACAAGCCATCTACCCTTATAACAAGATATCCTAAAAAATAATTCCAAATCTTTAAAAAAATCAAGGTCTCCACCTCTGCCAATTTTTGTTTATTACATTTTGATTACTACTTATATGAATTCAATGGACTTTATTTTTCCAGTTATCATTATATCTTCAGCTGCTATATTACGTAGATTTAACTGATCCCCCTGTACTTTTATCACTCCAACAGTAGAATTTACTCTTATAAGATTTGGTGTATATTCTATAATCCCCCTATGATTTTCTACTAGCATCTGGCTGTCGCCTATGAGATTTAATTTAGGCATATTTAGAGTTATTTCTTTGGGTAATTCAAACATTTCAGATACTGTTGATTTTACTTCTTGCAATTTCTTTTTTTTCATGGCAAATTTCTCCCCAATTTGTAATAGACTACTATATATTTAATTCTATGCTTAAAACAAAAAAACTAGAATGGATTGAACATTCTAGTTTTTATGATAATTATCTAGTTTTCTGTCTCCGGCACTTAGGAGGAGCTATAATCTCAGAAAGAATAATACCTTCCACTAGTCTATTTAGATTAAAACTTGTAAGTATCCTTTGAGAACTAAGTTGATTTTGATTTGTCTGAGAAGAAACCTGATGTGCCACCTGAGATTTTACTTGTGGTTTAGCTTGAGGCACTCTTTCTACATCTGAAACACTTGTCTCTACCTTAATCTCATATTTGGGAGCTTCTATTTTAACATCCCTTTCTGGTGTCCAGGTTTCATTTACACTAGAAGGCACCTCTCTTGGTGTGGCACTTCTTTGGGATGATGCTGATCTTCCCAATGCCTTAACTATATTAGACAATATGGACGCTATAATAAAAAGAATTATAATTTCAAACATTTTACAACACCTCCTTTAATCTTTAAAAGCTTTAATTATTGTACTTAGAAACTACTATTGATAACCCCTTGTCCTCAACCACTTTTACATGTGTACCAGGAAAAATAAATTCACCTTGGGATACGGCATCTAGCCTTTTTCCATCTATCTCTACAATACCAGATGGTCTTAGAGTAGTTAAGGCTATCCCATGCTTTCCAACTAGCCTTTTATCTACATCATCCATATCATTTTCAGGTTTGCCAACGATGGTTTCAGATAATACAAAACCTCTCAAAGTCCCAAATCGTTTTAGAAATAGGAAAAGAATTGGCGCTAATACAACCACCAGACCTAAAGCAATGCCTAAATTTATCATACCCCTTACAAGATCAGATGCAGCAAAAATTATTCCTGTAAATATAGCGATTATACCGCTAATGCCAGGCAGCCCAAATCCAGGTATAAAAAATTCTACTATTATAAGGATAATTCCTATGAAGAATACAATTACAGGCCACCATTGCGAATACCCAGCTAAAAGATTGGCACCAAAATATAATGTTAGAGAGCTAATTCCTATTATTCCAGCTACTCCAAACCCCTGAGTGAATATCTCAATTATAATAGCTATTATTCCTATAGTAAGTAAAAGCGGTGCCACACTGCTTTTGGTAAGAAACTGTGCTAATCTAATGAGAAGGTCTGGCTGGTTTTCTATAACAAAAGCATCCTCATATCCCAAATAATCTAATACTTTTTGTCGGCTTTCCAATATCTCCTCTGCATATCCATATTCTTTTGCAGTACCTGCTGTAATCTCTAGCAAGGACCCCTTTGGAGAAAGCTCTGGAATATCCACTTCTTTGTCTACCATTGCTGCTGCAATGATTTTATCTCTACCATTTCGTTCGGCCGCTGCTTCAAATTCTCCTCTAATCGCTGCTACTGCCTTGGTGCTATAGGGGATGGGCTCAGCTGAGCCCATATGACTGCCAGGTGCCATAATAATCCTTGGGGCTGCAATAGCAATAAGTGCACCAGCTGATATTGCCCTATCCCTAATATATACAATAATAGGTATTTTAGATTGTTCAATAGTTTCTTTTATTTCAAGGGCAGCATCTACCCGTCCTCCAAAAGTCGATAACTCTACCAGTATGGCGTCAACATTCACGCTTTCTGCATTCTGAATGCTTTTTTTGAAAAAAGCGGCCATAGCTGGGGTTATCTCTCCCTCTACAGGGATAATATATACAGTTTCCTTACCTTTAGCCCATACATTTTCATAGACAGGTGAAATCATTCCTATAACTATTGTAAATGTTATAACCAACAGAAAAAGCTTTTTACGCATATAAATCGCCTCTATAATCAATTTGTAAAATATATATTATTCCTATTTATTATTATTCCCTGCAAAAGCAATAAGTCCTTCTCTTATTTTAGGATTTATAGAAATAACGCCTAGTACCATTGAATGATCTGATATTTCTGAATCAATCACATAATGATCTATTACATCAATATAAGGACTAACATATATTCTATCTACACGAGTGTTGGGTACATCACTATAAAAGGCATAAGTGTATAATTCATCCTTTTGAGTTTCAATTGCTATATCTGTGAGAATTGACGAAATCTCTGTAATCTCTTCACTAAAAGGCTCACAATTAAAATCTCCCATCAATACAAATGGAATTGTTGAGTGCTCTAAATATGCATTAATGGATTTGATCTGCCTCTCCCTATCCTTAGCAGAAAGACCTAAATGAGTAGTATAAACCTGAAATAAGTTGCCCTCTACATCTATCTTGGCACTTAGAAGTCCCCTGGTTTCAATGCTGTCACCAGGCAACTTTTTATTCTCATACTCTAAAATAGGAAACTTGCTAATAATGGCATTCCCATATTTTATACCTAAAACATTAATAGTCTCTCCATAAACATAATAATATCCAAGAGCATTTGCTATCTCTTTTGCTTGATCTTTAAATCCAGACCGGGGTATATATCTATCAACCTCTTGAAGCGCGATTATATGGGCTTGGGTATCACCAATGGCCTCGATTATTAAGTCCAGAGATTCCTGACCTACCTTATTAACTCCATGATGGATATTAAAAGTCATAACTATTAGCTCATAAATCCCATTAGGCTGATTATCTTCTAGCATCGTTTCCTCCCTCGACATCTCACTTCCTCTAGAAATGGCTACCTGATTTTGTAAAAGCAACTTACTATTTAGGAAAATAGATTCACTAGCTTGATAACTACCTTCAATGGTTAATAAAGATAGAAATATGATGCCTAAAATAAAAAATTTTATGCCACCCCTCATGATACCCCCACAATAACATAATATATTTACTATTTATATTATACTATATATTATGACAATTTTCATTATTAAATGATAAATTAATCTAAAGTATGGCATTCAAAAAAGCCTGACGGAATGCATCAGGCTTTTATTACCAAACAATACTTGATTTTCTATTTAATTGCTGTTGTTCTTTATAAAAAAGAATCCTCACCTTTAATATTTTCTCACATTCTATAATCTGTTATACAATTTTTCTGTAAACCAACAAAAAATCAAATATTAATATTTTTTTCTCCTAGCTGCCTTACGAGCTGCTTCAGATTTCTTTTTTCGTCTTACACTAGGCTTTTCATAGTGCTCTCTCTTGCGGATCTCGGCCAAAACTCCTGATCTAGCGCACTGACGTTTAAAACGCCTCAAAGCGCTCTCGAAGGATTCATTTTCCCTTACAATAATTTCAGACACTTGCTATCCCTCCCTCCGCTGGAACGATTACCCTATCATGAAAACGTGAGAACCTAATAAAGGGATGTTTCAGCAGCAACCATTCTATTATAACGTAGTCTTTTTCCATATGTCAATATAAATTAAATATTTATCCTAACTTCTGTGGTAAAGGACGACCTCCTAAAATATGAAAATGCAAGTGTTCCACTGCCATCCCACTATCGCTTCCACAGTTTACTACTACCCTATACCCTGATTGGTCTACCTTTAATTCTTGGGCCAGCTTAGGTATCTGAACCATGATCTGGGCAATAGTTTGACTATTTTCTTCGTTGACAAAATTCATAGAAGGAATGTGTTCTTTTGGAATAACCAATACATGTACTGGTGCATTGGGAGCGATATCGTGAAACGCAAGTATTTTGTCATCTTCATATACTTTTTTGGAGGGAAGTTCGCCTTTCACTATTTTACAGAAAACACAATCTTGATTATTTGACAAATATCACACCTCCTTCTAAGTTATATATTCTACAGCAACATGCAAAATCCTCTTTTGTGTCAGTAATTTATTCTGTCTAACATCCTATTACACCATTTACTCTTTACGATAAATGGTTATTGAAAACAGTAAATTAAATCTATTTGAGTGTTCCTGCCATTATCCCGTTTTCTATTCTTTGAAGGCTTACTGGCACAATATTACCTAATAGACTATCATTATACTGGACAGCTACTCGAATATAATGATCAGTATAACCTTCATACCAGTTATTTTTATCTTTACTCTCTTCCTCAAATAAAACTAATTCTTCCTTACCTACAAAGCTCCTTAGATATTCTAACTCCATCTCCTTACCCAAAGCTATTAACTCACGGCTGCGGATCTCCTTTATATTTTCTGGAACTTGATCTTTGAACCTGGCTGCTGGTGTTCCTTCTCTAGGGGAATACTTAAATACATGAATCCTACTAAATCCAATACTTTTTACAAACTCTTTAGTCCCTTCAAATTCTTCTTGAGTCTCCCCTGGGAAACCTACCATAATATCCGTAGTAATTGCTACATCAGGAATATATTTTCTTAATCTAGCCACTATTTCTTTATATTGTTTAGTATTATACTTTCGATTCATTCTTTTTAATGTTTGGTCATGGCCACTTTGAAGGGATAGATGATAATGTCTACATACCTTAGGCATATCCTTTACAGCCTTAACAAAGTCCTCCGTCAAAAGGGTGGGCTCTATCGATCCTAGCCTAATTCTCTCCACTCCCTCTATTTTACTGATCTTATCGATAAGCGATATGAGATTTACATTATTTAAATCCTTTCCATAGGAAGCTACATGTATTCCTGTTAAAACAAATTCTTGAAATCCTGAATCTACTAATCTGTGAACTTGCCTTATTACATCCTCAGGTTTTCGACTTCTTACTGGTCCTCTAGCGTAAGGGATAATACAGTAAGAACAGTAATGATCGCATCCTTCTTGAATTTTTAGCACTGCTCTTGTCTTCTCATCAAAGGAGCTGATGGGCATCTCCTCAAATTCCTTAGTTTCCATTATATCCTGAATTACATTTATGGGCTTTCCTATCTCTTTAACTTGCTCTACATACTCTACTATTCTGTTTCTATCCCTAGTACCTAATACCAAGTCTACACCAGGGATCTCTAAAATCTCTTCGGGGGCTGTTTGTGCATAACATCCAACAACAGCGATTACTGCGTTGGGATTACGTCTATATGCTCTACGAATCATTTGCCTGGATTTTCTATCTCCTAAACTTGTAACGGTACAAGTATTGATTACATATACATCAGCTACATCATTAAAATCTGTTACTTCATATCCACTTTGCTCAAACTTTTCCTGCATGGCTTGAGTATCATACTGATTAACCTTACATCCTAAAGTATGAAATGCTACTCTTCTGCCATTTGTATACTTCATTTCATTTCCTCCATATAAAACATAATTGCAGCTAAGGCAGCCATTCCTGATGTTTCAGTTCTAAGAATTCTAGGCCCCAAGGTAATAGTGTGCCATCCATATTCTTTAGCTAACGCCACTTCCTGATCATCCAATCCTCCTTCAGGGCCAATAATTATACCTATATCTTTGTAGTGGCTCAAGTTTTTTTGGTCAAGGTATTTTTTTAGATCAACTTCCCGTTCCCCTTCCCAAAAGATTATTTTCGTAGAATGGGAAGCAGTCTTAATAGCTTGAGAAAAAGTCCTAGGCATGTCTACACTAGGTATTATACCTCTCTTACTCTGTTTTGCCGCTTCATGAGCTATTTTCTGCCATCTAGCCACTTTCTTATTTGCTTTTTTAGGTTCAGATAAATCAGTTATTGTTCTAAAAGTTTCCAGTGGTACTATTTCATACACACCTAACTCAACACATTTTTGGATTATAAAATCCATTTTTGAACTTTTTGGTATCCCTTGATATAGGGTGACCTTTGTATGAGGCTCACCCTTTGATGGACTGCCTTCACCCAATTTTACCTTGACCCATCCTTTATCGGTCTCAATAATAGTGGCAGGGTAATCCATCCCTGCCCCATCACAAACTTCTATTAGATCACCAACATCTAATCTAAGGACTCGTAAGATATGAATTGCATCTTCTCCTACAATTTCTCCGTAAGAATCTTTTATTTTATCAGCTTCTATAAAAAATCTATTCATATCTGCTCACCACTACAGCCCATTCTCCCATGGTATTTATATCAATTATAGTTAGTCCAGCCTCTATTATGGCTTTTTCTACATCCTTTATGCGATCCAATATTATTCCCGATGCAATAAATACACTCTTGGGCATTATATACTTTTTTATATCCTTGGATATCTCAATAATGGCATCAGCTATAATATTAGCAACAATTATATTGAATTTGCCATCCACCTTATCCATTAAATTTCCATGAATTACATCTAAATTATCATGAACATTATTTCTAAGTGCATTTTCCTTTGTTATACGAACAGCATCTAAATCCAGATCAACGGCTACTGCATTTTTGGCTCCTAATAAAAGTCCAGCTATAGCCAAAATACCAGTTCCACATCCCACATCCAGAAGCTGGGAATCTTTGTTAATATAATTTTCCAGAGCTTGAATACACAATATGGTTGTTTCATGAGTTCCTGTCCCGAAGGCCATGCCTGGATCCAATTCTAGAATAATTTCACCCTGAGCTGGAGAATATTCTTCCCAACTAGGCTTTATTACAATTTGTTTACCTACCTTTTTCGGCTTAAAATATTTTTTCCAGTTATTGGCCCAATCTTCTTCTTTCACATTGGAAAGCTCCAGGATTCCCTTACCTATATCAATGCCTATGTCCTGTTTTAGCAACCAGTTTAGCTTTTCTTTTATAAAATGTATGCTATCCCTTGCTGAGGAGTTATCAGGTAAATAGCCTTTAACTATTACTTCATCATTGTCATAGGTTAAAGACTCATCTATATAGATCCAGTCAGGTTTTTCAGCTTTAAATGCTTCAATATCCTTAGGATCCTGAATTATTACACCACTTATACCAGCCTCGTAAAAAACCTCAGCAATTGCATCAGTTCCTTGGCTAGTAGTCTTTATAGCTATTTCAATCCAATTCATATATAACTCTCCTTAAGCTCCAAAAACATCCTTCATTTTATCTAAAAATGACTTTTTTTGCTCATGATATTCTTTTCCATCAGTTTCAGCTTCAAAATGTCGAAGGATTTGTTTTTGTTTTTCTGTAAGCCTCTTTGGTACATCTATGTTTACCCTCACATAGAGGTCACCCCTTGATGTTGTACGCAACTTTTGAATACCCTGGTTCCTAAGTCTAAATACTGTCCCAGTTTGAGTTCCTTCAGGGATTTTATACTTTACTTTTCCTTCTAAAGTAGGAACCTCTATCTCATCACCTAAGGCTGCTTGAACAAAGGTGATGGGTATATCACAGTGTAAATCATAGCCTTTTCTCACAAATAGGCTGTGTGGTTTTACTGTAATATATACATATAGATCCCCGGGAGGGCCTCCTCTCTCTCCAGCCTCTCCTTGTCCCCGTAGGGTTATAGCCTGACCATTATCAATACCTGCTGGTATATTTATGCTTAGTTTTTTAATTTTTCTAACTCTTTTCCTGCCATTACACCTTTTACAGGGCTTAGAAATAATGGTACCTTCTCCGCCACATCGATCACAGGTCTGTACATTTACAAAACGGCCAAAGGCAGTATTTTGAGTATAGGAAACTTCCCCAGTTCCATTACACTGAGGACAAGTATCTGGTTGCGTTCCTTTTGCTGCTCCGGTACCACCACATTCATCACATGTTTCATTTCTGGTAATTTCAATCTCTTTCTTTGTACCAAAAGCAGCTTCTTCAAAGGTGATGGTAAGATCATATCGTTTGTCAGCACCTCTTACTGGGCCTGGTCTACGACTGCTCCTACTGCCAAAACCACCACCGAAGAACATATCGAATATATCATCAAAACCACCAAAACCACTAAAGTCAAATCCTCCAAATCCTTGTCCTGTAGGTCCTTCATGACCAAACTGATCATACTGAGCCCTGGTTTTGGGGTCACTTAAGACACTGTAGGCTTCATTTATTTCTTTAAATTTTTCCTCCGCATCTGGATCGTCTTTATTAACGTCGGGATGATATTTACGAGCTAATTTTCTATAAGCTCGCTTTATTTCTTCTTCTGTAGCATTTCTATCTACACCTAAAACTTCATAATAATCCCTTTTTGCCAAGTCCCTCATCACCTTGCTTTATGCTAATATGTTTATATCTCAGAAAAAGCCAGAGCCGTTATGGCTTTGGCTTTTTCATTTAATTATACATTATTTATTCTTCGTCGTCTACAACTTCATAGTCTGCATCTACAACATTGTCATCATTGTATCCTGAGGACTGATTCTGTTGTCCTCCACCTGCTTGTTGCCCTTGTTGTTGTGCTTGCTGTTGATAAATCTTTCCAAAAACTTCTTGAGATACTTGACTTAGTTTTTCAGTTGCGGATTTAATATTACCCACATCATTGCCCTCTAAAGCTTTTTTAACTGCGTCTATCTCAGCTTGGATAGCATCTTTATCAGCTTGACTTAATTTATCACCTAGCTCTTTAAGGGTCTTTTCAGTAGCATATACCAAAGAATCAGCATTATTTCTTGTCTCCACAGCCTCTTTACGTTTCTTATCCTCTTCAGCATATTTTTCAGCTTCCTTAACAGCTTTGTCTATTTCTTCATCGCTTAGATTTGTGGATGCTGTAATGGTTATCTTTTGTTCCTTGCCAGTTCCTAAATCCTTAGCAGATACATTAACGATACCATTGGCATCTATATCAAAAGTAACTTCTATCTGTGGAACTCCCCTAGGTGCTGGTGGAATTCCATCTAGTATAAACCTTCCTAATGTAATATTATCTGCTGCCATCTCACGTTCACCTTGAAGAACATGAATCTCTACACTGGTCTGTCCATCAGCAGCAGTAGAGAATATTTGACTCTTTCGAGTTGGAATGGTGGTATTCCTCTCAATAAGTTTGGTAAACACTCCTCCCAAGGTCTCGATTCCCAAGGATAAAGGTGTGACATCCAATAGTAGAACATCTTTTACTTCTCCACCTAGAACCCCAGCCTGAATAGCTGCTCCAATGGCTACACATTCATCAGGGTTAATTCCCTTATGGGGCTCCTTCCCAGTAACTCTTTTTACAGCCTCCTGTACTGCAGGAATTCTAGTGGAGCCTCCTACTAGGATAACCTTGTCTATTTCACTAGTAGTCAGTCCCGCATCTTTGAGAGCTTCTTGCAAGGGTTCTAAAGTCTTTTCTACTAGATCAGCAGTCATCTCTTCAAATTTGGCCCTAGTCAATGTCATATCCAAATGTTTGGGTCCTGATGCATCAGCTGTAATAAAGGGAAGATTTATATTGGTTGTAAGTACACTGGATAATTCTATCTTGGCTTTTTCAGCGGCTTCCTTAAGGCGCTGTAATGCCATCTTATCCATTCTAAGGTCAATGCCTTCAGTTTTCTTAAACTCTTCTGCTAGATAATCTATGATTCTCTGGTCAAAATCATCTCCACCTAGGCGGTTATTTCCTCTTGTTGCTAGTACTTCAAAAACACCGTCGCCAATCTCCATAACGGATACGTCAAAAGTACCTCCACCTAAGTCATATACCACAATCTTTTGATTGTCTTCTTTATCAAGACCATATGCCAATGCAGCAGCTGTAGGCTCATTGATAATTCTTAATACCTCTAAGCCGGCTATTGTGCCTGCATCTTTGGTAGCCTGTCTTTGGCTATCACTAAAGTAGGCAGGGACTGTAATAACAGCTTGAGTTACCTTTTCTCCTAAATAAGCCTCAGCATCCTGTTTTAACTTGCTTAGAATCATGGCCGAAATTTCCTGTGGGCTGTATACCTTATCTTCGATTCTAACCCTTCTATCACTACCCATATCCCTTTTAATGGACATGATAGTATTATCAGGGTTAGTAATAGCTTGACGTTTTGCAACATGTCCTATTAGTCGCTCACCATTTTTTGAAAAGGCAACCACAGAAGGTGTTGTTCTGCTACCCTCTGCATTAGGTATTACTACAGGTTCTCCTCCTTCCATAACTGCTACACAGGAGTTAGTAGTTCCTAGATCGATTCCTATTATTTTCCCCATAGTTATATTCCTCCTATCAATATTACCACCAATATAATTTTATCTGTTGTGCTAGTTTAATGGTTATCATCTACAATTCATAATGGCTGTTAAACATTCATTTGAATGTTAGTCAATCGCTTATCAATAGCCATTAGAAGCGTAGAATATGCTAGCACAAGGAGATAAGTTATCAAGACAATTAATATATGTAAGTATGCATAATGGCATTAATTAGCTACTTTTACCATGCTGTATCTTATTACCTTATTTTCGGTTTTATATCCTTTTATCAATACTTCAACAACTTTATTTTTTTGTTCTTCGTTTTCTGCTTCCACCTGCATCACAGCATCATGATACATAGGATCAAAAGACTGCCCTAGGGCATCTATTTCTTCTATACCCATTTTTCCTAGAATGTCTTTAAACTGTTTTGCAACCATCTCCACTCCCTTGCATATAGCTTGCACTTGAGGAGATTCATTGTCTTTAGAAGATTCCACGGCCCTTTCTAAATTATCCAGCACAGGTAAAAACTTTTCTACAGTTTCCAAAGCAGCCTCTTCATAGGCTTCAGAAACAGCCGCCCTGTTTCTCTTTCTAAAATTATCGAATTCAGCTTGTAAACGCTGAGCCATGGATAGATACTCATCACGTTCTTCTTGAGCTTTTTTTAGTTGTTCTCGTAAAAGTAAAATTTCATCTTGGGTTGAGTCTTTATCTTCTTTATCTTCATCAACTGAACATTCTTGATCCAGTTCTTTATGGAGTTGCTCTTTATCTTTAATCTTTTCGTCAGTTCTGCTTTTTTCGTCAAATTCTTCATCTGATAAATTTTTATCAGCTTTTTCATTATCTTGGATTGCTTCATCATTACAACAATTCTTCTCATAATATTCCTTCATTTAAATCCTCTCCATTTCTATGCCTTTGTTAAGTGTATATGAAAGCTATCCTTCTGCAAATAGCTGAGTTAAATAATCACTAAGTGTCTTACCCAGGAAGTCCATAACAGAAATTGCCTTAGAATACTCCATGCGAGTAGGTCCTATAATGCTAAGGGTTCCTAGAGTTCGCCCTCCCACACTATAAGATGCAGTAACAATGCTGTATTCTTTGAGCTCTTTGTATTGATTTTCTTGACCAATTGTTACAGAGACACCACTATCCTCTGTACGAACTAGAAGTTTATATAAAAACTCCTTTTGTTCCAAAAGGTCAAAGAATTCCTTTGCTTTTATAATGTCATGGTACTCAGGGTAATTAAAAATATTGGCTGCTCCTCCCAGATATACCTCGCTAGAATCCCCTACATCTATGCTAGTGGTAAGAGCATCAATTATTGAATTGAAAAATTCCCTATGCTGTGTCATATCCTTTTGAATCTTTAGCAGGGGCTCAAGTTTAATATCTTCAATGCTCTTATCTTTAAAAAGATGATTTAACATATTAGAAATCCTATATAAGTAGTCTTCGTCAATTCCTTCAGGTATGCTTATAACTGCATCCTTTGTTATTCCAGTATTAGTTATTAAAATCAAAAGAGCACATCGCTTATCGATGGGCACTAGTTGAATATGTTTGATTAAAACTTGATCCATTTTAGGTCCTAGCACGACAGCTGTATAGTTAGTCAGGCTAGATAATAGCTTAGATGTCTGTATAATAACCTGTTCCAGTTGATTAGTCTTTTTGGCATAGATATCCTTAATATATTTAGCTTCTGCAACACTCAGCCTCTTGATTTTCATCAGACGATCTACGTATAATCTGTATCCCTTATCAGAAGGAATCCGTCCTGCAGAAGTATGAGGTTGCTCGAGGTAACCCATCTCTTCCAAATCTGCCATTTCATTCCTGATGGTGGCTGAACTAATCCCAATATCGTATTTTTTGGCAATGGTTCGAGAACCTACCGGTTCAGCCGACACGATATAGTCATCGATAATGGCCTGTAATATACGCAATTTCCTTTTATTTAACTCCATGGATTTCACCCCCATCTGTTAGCACTCTCCTCTAACGAGTGCTAATTCCTACTTTAAATTATCATTTTACCTGGATTTTGTCAATAGTTTTTACCATTTTTTCATAAATTCTAGTCCATAAAATAAAGTAGTACCTGGTTTTGAAAATCCATACCTTTAGGAGTTAGATATATCCTATTGGAATCCTCTGCCAATAAACCTTGTTTTTTAAGTTGATCAATAGCATCATCATAATAATATCTAATATCATTATTAAATCTTTCACGAAATTCTAATTTTGATACTCCTTCTATTAATCTTAAACCCAGCATAATGGTTTCAAAGCGCTGCTCTGAAATTGATATCCTTTGCCTATGTTCTATAGCTGTCCTTTTCTTTGATATACTATCTATATACTGTGATATATCATTGTAATTTGACCATCTTTCTCCATCCAGAAATGAATGAGCACCGCAACCTATTCCTATATAATCCCTATTCTTCCAATATATAAGGTTATGACGGCATTCCTTTCCGGGCTGAGCAAAATTGGATATTTCATATTGGTTATAGCCTTTTCTTTTGAGATAAGCTACCCCCTTATGGTACATCTCCCTCTCTACTTCTTCAGAAGCCGTATTAAGCTTTCCCTGACTTTCTAATTCATAAAAAGGAGTTCCTTCTTCAATGATTAGTGCATAGGTAGAGATATGCTCTACTCCCATATCAACTGCCATGATCAATGTCTCCATCCATTGATCCAAGGTTTGATCAGGCAATCCAAACATTAAATCCAAATTTATATTATCAAATCCTAATTCTTTCGCCCATTGCACACTTCTTTCTACGTCTTTAAGGCTATGTACCCTACCTAGACTTTTTAAAAGGCAATCCTGTCCCGCTTGCATTCCTATACTAAGCCTATTAACTCCCGCTTCCTTTAGTATTTCTAGTTTCTCTTTATCTAAAGTCTCCGGATTAGCCTCAGTAGTAATTTCTACATTTTCTGAAAGAGCTAGGTTTTCTTTTATATAGCCTAATAAATACTTTAATTTTTCTCCACAGAAAAGGGTGGGAGTCCCCCCACCCCAGAATATGGTTTCGATGTTCCTTCCCATTATTTTATTTTTTATTTCATTGATCTCAACCCTGACGGCATCTAGATAATCATCCATTAAATACTCCCTACCTGCGTAGGATGGAAAATCACAATATAGGCATTTTCTTAGGCAGAAGGGAAAGTGAACATATAGTCCTATAGCATCCTTAATCATATTCTATTTATTCCTCCACATGATTTCTCTAATTATCAAATTTTAGCACTGCCATAAAGGCCTCCTGGGGAACCTCTACTGAACCTACCTGGCGCATGCGTTTTTTACCTTCCTTCTGCTTCTCCAATAATTTTTTCTTTCTGGTTATATCTCCTCCGTAGCATTTTGCGAGTACGTCTTTCCTAAGAGCTTTTATAGTTTCTCTTGCGATTATCTTGTTTCCAATGGCAGCTTGGATTGGAATCTCAAACATGTGTCTGGGGATAAGTTCTTTAAGCTTTTCCGCAATACTACGTCCTCTTGCATAGGCTTTGTCTTCATGAACAATCAGGGATAAGGCGTCCACTACTTCTCCGTTTAATAAAATATCCAACTTAACAAGCTCTGATTCCTGATAACCGATAAACTCATAATCAAAGGAGGCATAGCCTCTAGATCTGGATTTTAATGCATCAAAAAAATCGTATATAATTTCATTTAATGGAAGTTCGTAAGTGAGAAGAACTCGGGTTTCTTCAAGATACTCCATATCCTTGTAGGTGCCTCGTCTCTCTTGACAAAGTTCCATAATAGCACCTACATATTCCGTTGGAACCATAATTTGAGCCCTTACTACTGGCTCTTTCATACATTCAATCTCCGCAATAGGAGGAAGATTTGTAGGGTTGGATATATCATGCTCAATACCGTCTTTTGTTATTACTTTATATATAACGCTAGGAGCAGTGGTTACAAGATCTAAGTTAAACTCTCTTTCTAATCTCTCTTGGACAATATCCATATGGAGCAAACCTAAAAAACCACACCTAAAACCAAATCCTAAAGCTGCTGAAGTTTCTGGTTCAAAAGTTAGGGAGGCATCATTTATTTGAAGCTTTTCTAAAGCATCTCTTAACTCGTCATATCTAGCTCCATCTGCAGGATAAATTCCACTAAACACCATTGGATTTATTTTGCGATATCCCGGCAAAGGTTCTTCTGCAGGATTATCTGCATGAGTTATGGTATCACCTACTCTAGTATCTCTAACATTTTTGATACTAGCAGCTAAATATCCTACTTCACCGGCTCTGAGCTCAGATACTGATGTAAGGTAAGGCTTAAATACTCCTACTTCAGTGACTTCAAACTCTTTACCCGTTGCCATCATCCTAATTTTATCCCCTACCTTAACCTTGCCTTCTTTTATTCGGATATATGCAATAACTCCTCGATAGTTATCATAAAAGGAGTCAAATATAAGGGCACGTAAAGGTGCCTCTTCATCTCCACTAGGAGCAGGGATATCCCTAACTATTCTTTCTATGACCTCTTCTATTCCAATGCCATTTTTGGCAGAAATTAGCGGTGCATCCTCAGCTACCAATCCAATAACATCCTCTATCTCCTTCTTAACCCAATCCGGTCTAGCACTAGGTAAATCGATCTTGTTTATTACTGGTATAATCTCTAGGTCGTGTTCTAAAGCTAAATAGACATTAGCCAGAGTTTGTGCCTCAATACCTTGGGAAGCATCTACTACCAATATAGCCCCCTCACAGGCTGCCAAGCTTCTGGATACTTCATAGGTAAAGTCAACATGTCCTGGAGTATCTATAAGGTTTAATACATATTCCTCTCCATTATCATCCTTATAGGTTAATCTCACAGCTTTGGACTTTATAGTAATTCCCCGTTCCTTTTCCAGTTCCATATCATCTAAAACTTGTTTTTCCATCTCTCTCTCTGATAATACGCCGGTAACTTCCAAGATTCTATCTGCCAGCGTAGATTTCCCATGATCAATATGGGCAATGATACAAAAATTTCTTATGTTTTTCTGTCTAGCATTGGACATGCTTGTTGTTTCCCCCTTAAAAAACAATATAAATGTCTGTATACCATACTAATAATAATCAATAAACCAGAAAAATGCAACTCTAATGTAGATTATAAGCTTTCCCACCTTGCTTTAAGTGCCTTTAAAAAGCTAATACTATCCTTTATTAACCCTTCTGTTTCTTGTATTAATGAATCAATATCTATTTTCTCTACTCTATCAATTATTTTATCTGTTTTCTCTATTACAAATTCACCAATACGTTCCATAGATATTAGGTTTTCTTCAGCAGATAAGCCAGTAGCCTGAACCATTGTGTTATTGGTTACAATTAAAGCTAATGCAAAAAGAACCGCAATTAAAAACAAGGAGAAGAACATCCCCCTTCTTCTCCTTCGCATTCTCTTCTTCCTCAAGTTCCTCTCTACTCTACTCATTGTATCCTCCTAATAATCCTATTATCTATTAATGCATAAAACGCCTGGATTCTTCTAAGGATATGTTATCATGTAAAGCCAGATTTAATCCCTCAGATATAATCCTAGCTACATCATCTATAAGAGTATCCACCTCTTTTGGAGTTACTACTAAATCTCCCATATCCTGACTAAGAACTTGATTTACCATGGCATCCAGCTGACTTTGATCCATTCCTTTCAACATCTTGTAAAACTCAGTTCCTGGTGTTGCTTGATTTGAAAATTCTCTTATTATAACCTCTAATGAATCCCTGCCTATGGTATGGGCATAGACAACCATGGGAACTCCTATAGCTATGGTCTTTACACCTAAAGTTTCTTGATTTATACCCATTCTTTTATTGCCAATCCCTGAACCAGGGGTTATGCCCGTATCTGCTATCTGGATGGTAGTACCTATTCGATGAGTTTTACGTGATGCTAATGCATCGATTACGATAACAGCATCTGGTTTTACTCGATCTACTACTCCCTTGATTATTTCAACAGTTTCAATACCGGTGATACCTAATACACCAGGTGCAATAGCGCATACAGCTCGCACTCTCTCATCCACCTGATCTGGAATCAGCTCAAGTATGTGTCTGGTTACCATAATTCTATCCACTACTTTAGGACCCAGTGAGTCAGGGGTAATGTTCCAATTTCCTAACCCCACAACCAATACATTACTATCCCTATTTAAATTCAGAAGCCTCTTTATTTCATCGCTTAGCTTCTGGCTCACTAATTCCTCGAATTCTGGGTTCCTGTCCCTTATACCTGAGGCTTCTATGGTTATATAGTTGCCCATGGGTTTTCCTACCTTCTTCTCACCACTTGGACTGGTAATCCTGACCCTGGTTATCTCGATACCATTTTCTTTATAACTCTCACTTTCTATTCCTGTCATATCTTCATTTTGTTGGCTATATAGTTCTCTGGCTTCCACTGCTAGATCTGTCCTAATGCTCGTCATAAATTTCACCTCTTCACAATAGTGTAAAGTTTTCATATCACTATATTGACCCTCAACATTTTTTTTATTCTACATAATGAATATCATTCAAATTTCAATATATCCCTTGCCTTTTCTAAAGGTTCATGATAAAATTGTTTTCGTCGATTTAATCAAGGAGGTGAAATTCTTGGCCAACATTAAATCCTCAATTAAGAGAATAAAGGTAACAAAAACTAGAACATTAAGAAATAAATCCATAAAATCTAGTGTTAAAACAGCTATTAAAAAATTTGAAGCTGCTATTGCTGATGGAGATTTGGACAAGGCTCGTAGTTTATTCCCTGAAGTTACCAGCAGCATCGATAAAGCAGCTGCTAAGGGAGTCCTCCATAAAAATGCAGCTAGTAGGAAAAAGTCTAAATTAGCTTTAAAGCTACAGGCAGCCCAAAATCATGAATAGTTGAAAATAATGTGGCAAAAAGCTTCCTAAAGGTGGAAGCTTTTGTTGTTTAAAAATTACACATTTTGATAATAATAAGCTCTAGAGCCATTGAATCTTGAATTTTTCCGGTTTTAATATGATAATCAGCCTGCAAACATAATTCCAAGCCTTTTTTTAACTGTTCTATAGTAAAATTTCTTGCTTGAGACAAGCATTTTTTTATTACAAAAGGTCTTTGATTTAACTTTGTGGCAATAATGTTTTGATTATAGCCTTTCTCACGGTATTCCTTGCATTGTAGTATGAGCCTAAATTGCCTAGCAATCATGGCCAAAATGGGAAACGCTGCTTGACCACCGTCATTTATAAGGTTACCCAATACCATCAAAGCCTGACTGCTCCTTTTCTCGCCAATGGCATCTACCAGTTGAAAAATGCTTTGCTCAAGAGTTGGGGTGACAATTTGATCTATAGCCTTAATATCTATTTCTCTACTTGGACCTACATAGGATATTAGTTTTTTCAGCTCATTAGATATATCATTCAAGTCATTGCCTACCCGATCTACCAGATAACCAATGGCATTATATGAAATTTTTTTACCTTGATGCTCTACAGTTTGATTTATCCAAGTATATAAGTCCCGTCCCATCAAATGATTAAATTCAAAAGCTTTTCCTGTCTTATTAATATATTTATATATCTTCTTTCTCTTATCTAATCCATTCCGACAATAAAGAATAAGACAGGTTGTCTCTGACATCTTTTTTATATACTCAAGAAACCTATCTTCATCAATATTGTCGTCTGATCTGCCATTTAATATTGAAAGATCCTTCACAACAACTAATCTTTTATCCGCCATAAAAGGTAAAGTCTCGCAGGCATTTATTATAGTATCCAAGTCCACATCTGTTCCATCTATCTGAGCGTAGTTAAGGTCTTTTAAAGATGGATCTACCATGGCCTCTATAGTTTTATTTAGAGCTTGTTGCTTTATATATTGTTCCTCTCCAAAAAAGAGATAAACCCCTTGCCAATTTCCTTGATCTATCTCTTTAAATAGTTTTCTATAATCCATATGTTGTTTCCCCCAACACAATTAGAGTTCTATAAAGGAACCTAAAAATAATACCTGCCTCCAGTAGACTGAAAAGCATTGGTAATATGATTAATATCCCAATGACCTTGTCTTTTAATCAAAATCTCAACTACATCAAAACGGAAAGAGGCTCCATATATGCCTTTCTCCTTAGCGTATATGGATGCCATTTGGATATATTTGTTTTGTTTTCTCTTGCCCACTGCTTCAGCCGGAAAACCGTAAGACACAGATGTTCTAGTCTTGACTTCGATAAATATCAGGCAATCTTCATCCAAAGCTATTAAATCTATCTCGCCAAGCCTACATCGATAGTTTTTGTCTAATATAATATACCCTTTACTCTCTAGATATTTACAGGCTTGCTGTTCTCCCCAATGGCCTATCTTTTTTCGATTCATAAAACCTTTCTCCATTTTTTATCTCTTAAAGATATAACCTATGAGGCAAGTTATCCATTTAGCCATTGATAATTTTATAAGTAAAAGATCTTCTATGTATAGGACATAAGCCGTATTTCTGGATAGCTTCTATATGGCTGCTGGTACCATAGCCCTTATGATCATCAAACCCATACTGGGGATATTTTTGATGCCATTTAAGCATTTCTCTATCCCTAGTTACCTTAGCAATAATAGAAGCAGCAGCAATAGAATGGGATCGAGAATCCCCTTTCACTAGTGAAGTAGATGGCACAGGTAGGCGAAGATCCATAGCGTCTATCAATAAAAATTCTATATTAGGATAGCATTTTAATACCGCCTGCTCCATAGCTAATCGAGTGGCCTCTAAAATATTCACCTGATCAATTTCCTGTGCATCCACGCGACCGATTCCTACGGCTTTGGCTTCATTCATTATAATATCAAAGAGCTTGTCCCTCTTAGCTGGGGACAGCTTTTTTGAATCATCTATTCCATCTATATATGTTCCTGGGCTAAAAACTACACAAGCTGCTACCACTGGTCCTGCTAGAGGGCCTCTACCAGCTTCATCTAAACCGCCAATATTATGGTAGCCCATAGCCCAAAGCTTACTTTCTTCTTTTAATAACATTTCCTTCTTTTTGATTCTTTTCTGTTCATCTTCAATCCGCCGAAGAATTGTCCCATATAAATTTCTAACACCTTTTCTACGGTCCTGTTTTACCAGCTCTAATAATCTGTTTAACTCTCCTGTTGAACTATTATGAATTAATTCTTTTACCTCAACAATAGTTAGTTTATCTATACTCATATATTATAACACCATATCCTATTTTATTTAGGGGGGTTCTCTAATGTCAACCTGCCCAGTCTGCCCTGTTGAAAATCATCTAAGACATGTCTAGAACCTCTTTCTAGATCAGGCACTCCACCTGCCTGCACCCAGCCTTTTTGCAAGCAAATATTCTCCAATATTTCATATCCTTTTAATTGCATATCTAATTCCCCGTATCTGCCTACAATAGCCTCGGGAAATTCAACCTTGGCTTTCTCTAAGAAATAATGTGCTACCTCTTCTGTATCCAATATTTCTTCCTTTATGGTCCTGGTATAGGCTAGATTAAGAGCTACCTCCCTCTGATCCAGCCTAGGCCACAATAAGCCAGGAGTATCTAGAAGCTCCAGATATGGAGTTACCTTTATCCACTGTTTAGTCCTTGTAACTCCTGGTTTGTTTCCTGTCTTGGCTTTTTTGGTTCCAGCAACACCATTTATAAAGGCTGATTTTCCAACATTGGGTATACCTATTACCATACCTCTAATAGTCTTTTTAATACCTTTTCTTTTCCGAATATTTTCATGAAACTCTTTTGCAGTATCTAAGATTGTATTCTTTGCTTTAGTTGTATCTTTAGGATCCAAAGAATTGATGGGCACTGCTTTTATTCCCTGAGCAGCAAACCAATCCACCCAGGCCTTAGTTATTGAAGAATTAGCTAAATCGCTCTTGTTTAAAAAAACTATCCTGGATTTGTTTATAAAAAGATCATCGAAATCAGGGTTAGCACTGCTTATGGGAATACGCGCATCCCTTATCTCTAATATTATATCTACCAATTTCAAGCTTTCTGATATGAGTCTTTTGGCCTTAGCCATATGACCCGGATACCAGTTGATATTCAAGAGAATGTCTCCTTTCATACTACTTAAATATAGTCCAATCATCAAGGGGCCATATACGTAGCTGGGCCTTGCCTATAACATTCTCTATAGGAACAAAGCCAACTGATGGATTTCTACTATCTTGACTGTAGTTGCGATTATCCCCCATAACAAATATAGTACCAGAGGGAACCACAACTTTGGAAAAATCTCCTTTAGTAGGCTCATTTATATAGGGTTCATCCAAGACTTCATCATTTACATACACCTCACCATCTACTATCTCGATGGTATCTCCTGGTAAACCAATTACGCGTTTTACATAATTTTCTTCCATGTTCTCAGGATTTTTAAATACAACTATATCTCCTCTACTGGGAAGATTGAACCGATATACCAGCTTATTGATTATAACCCTATCCCTATCGTGCAACGTTGATTCCATAGATTTGCCATATACTAAAGTCGTTTCAAATAAAAAAACACGAATAATCATGGATACAACTATAGCTATTAATATAGCTTGAATCCATTCCTTGATATCACTCTTTATATCACTCATATGCAGCCATCTCCTAATATAAATAAAAAGGTATGAAAAAATATGGGACTGCCCTCAGTCCCACATTCTTATACTTGTCTCTCTTTAACCTTAGAAGCTTTTCCTACTCTATTTCTTAGATAGAATAGTCTTGCTCTACGTACTTTACCTCTTCGAATTACCTCTATTCGATCAATTTTAGGAGAGTGAACAGGGAAAACCCTTTCTACACCTACACCATAGGATACTCTTCTCACGGTAAAGGTTTCGCGAATACCACCATGTCTTTTCTGTATTACAGTGCCTTCAAAGGCTTGCAGTCTCTCTCTAGATCCTTCAACAACTTTAACATAAACCCTAACAGTGTCCCCTACATTAAATTGAGGAATATCTTTTCTCATCTGCTCTTTCTCAATAGCTCGAATAACATCCATTTCTACAACTACCTCCTTCCATAACGAACGTTCATAACCAGATACAGACAGAGGAACGTGCGTAATTCAAAATTCATTATAGCATACCAGCTTTTTCAAGGCAATAAATATTTAGCTGACTATACCTCGTCCCTCTTGAGTTCTTCAATTATTTTGCGCTCTTCCAAAGTTAGGTCAGCATCTTTTAGTAAGTCAGGTCGCTTCTTCAAGGTATTGCGGAGACTCTCCCTTTTTCTCCATTCTTCTATTTCCTTATGGTTTCCCGACAAAAGCACTTCAGGAACCTTTAATCCTTCATAAACTTGAGGACGTGTGTATTGAGGATACTCCAGGAAATGCTTACTAAAAGATTCATCTTCTATTGACAGAGAACTGCCCAGTACACCAGGTATTAGCCGGCTTACACAGTCAATAAAAACCATAGCTGGTAGTTCCCCACCTGTTAGAATATAATCACCTATTGATATTTCGTCATCTACAAACCTGTCTATGACCCTTTGGTCCACTCCTTCGTAATGGCCACATAGCAATACTAAATGGGGCATTTTTGCATACTCCCTGGCCATATCCTGCCTCAGAGTTTTGCCTTGGGGAGTAAGAAAAATAACTCTTGCTGAAGGTGCTTCATCCAGCACATGATAAAAAGCATCAAACAAGGGCTGGGGCGACATAACCATACCTGGACCCCCTCCATATGGGTAATCGTCGGTTTGCTTATGCTTATTCTTGGCAAAATCTCTTATATTGATCAGATTAATATCCAGTAGCTTGTTTTCTACTGCCCGCCCTATAATGCTTGTCCCCAAAACTCCGTGAAACATTTCAGGAAACAAGGTTAGAACATCAATCCGCATTGGGCAATAACCCCTTCAATTCCTGTGCCGATACTATAATCTTTTTATTCTTAATATCTACATCTAAAATAACTTTTTTCAGCCCAGGAATTAAAACATCACCTAAAGGACCCTTGGTCACATAGACATCATTGCTGCCTGTTTCAATTACGTCATCCACACTACCTAAATACTGTCCCTCTTTGGTATATACAGCGCATCCAATTATATCAGCGATTAAAAAGGTATCTTTGGGTAATTCTCTGACTTGATCCCTAGCAATCCAGAGATATTGCCCCCTTAGCTTTTCAGCTTGATTTCTATCCATATAGCCTTCTAGCAGCAAAAATACATGATTAGGGCTATATTTTCTAGATAGAATCTTTACGGGCTTGTATTTATCATTTTCTTTTATATAGAGAATATCCAATTCGTCGAATCGCTCTATATAATCCGTAAGAGGTTCGACCTTTATTTCCCCTTTAATACCTCGGGGTTTTAAAACATATCCAACAGAAATATAGTCTAACAATTTCTCTTACTTCCTATTTTATAAAATTTCTACAACAGCCCTTTTCTTTTCCTTGGTTGCTGCAGCCTTAACAACGGTACGAATAGCCTTAGCAATTCGTCCTTGTTTACCAATTACTTTGCCCATATCTTCGGGGGCTACCCTTAACTCTATAATTACAGTCTGCTCACCTTGTATTTCTTTGACTTCTACCTGATCTGGATTGTCTACTAGGGATTGAGCAATAAATTTAACTAATTCTTCCATTTTACATACCCCCGTAATTATTTTTGTTACTTATATAACGATAGGCTTTATCCCTCGATAATACCGTTTTTCTTTAAAAGTTGTCTAACGGTATCGGTAGGTTGCGCACCATTTTGTAGCCATTTCTTTGCCTTTTCAGCATCTATCTTAACTACTGAAGGGTTGGCTAGTGGATGGTAGTATCCAATTTCTTCGATAAATCGACCATCCCTTGGTGATCTAGAGTCAGCAACTACAACCCTATAGTGAGGATTCTTCTTTGAACCCATTCTTTTTAGTCTGATTTTTACTGCCATTGTATCACCTCTTTTCTATGATGATAAATTATATATTGTAAAGAATCTATACATCCAGGGTTAAGGAAGTATAAATTCTTAACAAACTATTTAAAAAGGAAATTTGAATCTACCCCGTCTTATGGTTTTCTCCATTCCAGACATTTTCTTCATCATCTTGCGGAACTCGTTAAAGGATTTTAACAATCTATTGACATCTTGTATACTAGTTCCACTGCCTTTGGCAATCCTCTTTCTTCTGCTGGCATTGATAATGTTGGGATTTACTCTCTCTTCTTTAGTCATAGATTGTATGATGGCCTCAGTTCTTACTATCTGCCTATCATCTAAGTCTAATCCTCCAAGCTTACTTGGATTTAATCCAGGAATCATGCCAATAATATCGCTTAATGGGCCCATTTTTTTAATCTGCTGGAGCTGCTCCAGGAAATCATCAAGGGTAAATTGTTGACTTCGAAGCTTTTTCTCCAGCTCCATTGCCTTTTCAGCATCAATATTGGCCTGGGCCTTTTCTATTAAGCTAAGAACGTCTCCCATTCCAAGAATTCTAGATGCCATTCTGTCGGGATGGAAAATCTCCAAATCAGTTAGTTTTTCACCCATACCAGCAAATTTGATAGGCTTGCCAGTTACAGCTTTTACTGAAAGGGCTGCCCCTCCTCTAGTATCCCCATCTAGCTTTGTTAAAACCACTCCATCTATGCCTAACTTTTCATTAAAGCTCTCGGCTACATTAACAGCGTCTTGTCCTGTCATTGCATCAACTACCAAAAGAATTTCATGGGGATTTACAGCATTCTGGATATTCTTTAGTTCATCCATAAGCTCTTCATTTATATGAAGCCTACCTGCTGTATCGATGATTACTATATCGTAACCCTCGTCCTTGGCATGGGCAATAGCCTTTTTGGCTATGTTAACAGGGTCGTCCTTACCTATCTCAAATACTGGAATTGATAATTGTTCACCTACTACCTGCAACTGCTTTATGGCTGCAGGGCGATATATGTCACATGCCACAAGGAGAGGTTTCTTACCTTCTTTTTTTAAATAACCACCCAGCTTACCTGCTGTAGTAGTCTTGCCTGCCCCCTGCAACCCCACCATCATTATTATCGTGGGGGGAGTAGGTGCCATGTTTATTTTGCTATATGTGCCGCCCATTAAAGCGGTTAACTCTTCATTTACTATCTTAATAACCTGTTGCCCAGGAGTTAGGCTCTGCATTATCTCCTGGCCTACAGCTCTTTCGCTGATCTTTTTAACTAATTCCCTTACTACCTTAAAGTTGACATCAGCCTCTAGTAAAGCTAGTCTTACTTCCCGCATAGCATTTTTTACATCTTTTTCAGAAAGCTTACCCTTTCCTGTCAACTTTTTAAAGGTTGACTGTAGCTTGCTTGACAGTCCTTCAAATGCCATCATTTAACCTCCTTATATAATGGCAGTTATCACATCACAAACTGCCCAGGTTAATAACTTTCTCCTTTATGAGCCTTAATCTCTCTTTTATTTCATCAGAATTTTTTTTATGGTCTACATCCAATTCCTCAATTAACTTATCTATATCCTGCTCAATATCCCTAATTCCATCCAATATCCCGTCCCGTAGTTTCAATACTCCAATACTACTATCTGCTTTTAAGAGAATCTGCTCTGACCTTTTAATAAGATCATGTACCCCTTGGCGACTGATGTCAAATTGTTCTGCTATCTCGGAAAGGGAAAGATCGTAGTTATAGTATAAATCCATAACATCTCTTTGCCTATGGGTTAGCAAACCTCCATATATCTCCAATAACATTCCGATTTGAGCAAACTTTTCCATTCATACACTCCCTAAGGAAAGGATATATGGCTGTAAAGTATTTTTCCTTTACAGTCATAAATTATAGTATAAACACTTTCATATGTCAACAAAAAATTGCATAAAAGATATGTCAATCTTGATTATTTTAAATTTGCTCTTAGGAAACACTTATTTTAGATACAAACTTTACTATTTTCAATGTTACTATTAAATTAACCCATTATGTTGGCTCAACAACTATTACATAATACTAAATAAAAAAACTAGCTTAAGAAATTAGATTAATGAAAGGGGATTTGCAAAAATGGTAAGACTGCAAGATATACAAAACAATGAAGATATTAAGGCATTGATTGAAGGTGCAAATAAAAACTTAGAAGTATTAGGTTATACAGAACATGGGTTAAGGCACGTAAGCCGGGTGAGCGAAACAGCAGCCAGAATTTTAAGGGAGCTAGGATACCCCAATAGGTTAGTTGAACTTGCAGCCATAGCAGGAATGATGCATGACATAGGAAATTGCATAAATCGTAAAAATCATGGTATTGCAGGCGCTAACCTCCTCTTCCCTATTTTATTAAAGATGAATATGCCTATGGAAGATATCGTATATGTTTTAAGTGCTATAGGCAGCCATGAAGAACAGTATGGAAGTCCTGTTAATGAGGTTAGTGCAGCCCTTATAATTGCAGATAAAATAGATGCCCATAGAACTAGAATACGGAAAAATATAGCATATGATCCAGGCAATATACACAATCGAGTAAATTATTCTATAAAAAAGAACTGGCTAGAAATAGATAAAGAAAGAAGAAACCTTAGATACGAAATGATAATGGACATGAATATATCATGTCCCATGGATTTCCTAGAAATATATTCTACAAGGATGAGAATGTGCGAAGATGCAGCAGAATTTTTAAATTGTAGTTTTGAACTTGTAATAAATAATTTTACTTTAAATAGGCCTAACTATAGAGGATAGGGGATATTCTTTTAAAGTCCCCTTACATTTCCCGCAAACATAGTTTTTGGGTATTCTCCTATATCTATTATAAACGGCACCACACCTTGGATTGGTACACTTATACATCCATTTATAATCTAATTTACCATCTTTGCTTTTTAGACTGGTTAATCGACTATCTGGTATTCCAAATCTCTTACAGTTAGCTTTCCAAATCTTATTATGGTGGCATGGTCTTCCTGCAATAGTATCAGTATACCAGTGGATTAACTCGTGTTTGATAACCAGGTCTATATCCTCTTCCATGTATCCATCTCTAAATAGCTTAGCAGCAAATTGGAACCTGACTAGCTCTGGTTTATTTGTGTCCTGATTTATCTTCCAAACATATTGACCCAAAGTTCTTTTCATACGGCTGCTTATCAATACAGGCTTATTCATTTCCCATCCGAACATTTCCCTAGCTAGTTTCTTAACTTTTTTCTCTAAAGTTTTCTGTATATCTAGCATCTTCATTGCGACCTCCAAGAGTGTTGTAATGATGAACCCCAACTTAGTCTCCTGGCATAACGATATAGCTCCTTATCCTTTCGTGTTATCACCCTATTGCTTATACCATCAGAACTACATATTTCAAACACCATATGCCCTTTTCTTATTTGTGGATGACGTAATATCCTGCCTTCAAAGGCTTTTCCTTTCTCTCGGGAGACAGCTATAAAAGAAAATTTCTCATCTTCATAAGAAAGTTCACCGGCTTTAACTTGTCTGTGCAAACGTGAGCGAGATATCCTCTGGGAGAAATGACACCAATTATCCTCTTTCATCGGACATGATAATGAATGGGTACAAGGGGCTACTAGTAAACCTTCTAAATCAATAAGTTGCTCTCGGACTCGCCTAATACGGGAAAATCCAACTGGTGTTCCTGGCTCAATAATAACCAAAGTACCCTTAGTAACTGACCATAGCTTTTCTATAAAATATTCTCTGTTTTGCTCACTAAGTTCTCCTAGCACATATGATGCAGTCACTAAATCGTGCGATATAGTCTCCCATTTATCAGTAATATCTGTTTTAACCCATTTTGCTTGCTGGATAGATCTGGCTGAAGAATGCTTTGCCAGCCTTTTACCTAGGGCAATCATCCACTCTTCTCTTTCAAATAGGGTTATAGTATTTAAACTTGGATATATTTCACTAGCCGCCCACATAACAGTTCCTGGACCGGCTCCTACATCAAGCAAGGATTGTGGACTCCAGTCAGGTAGCCCTTCTTGTACTTGTTTTAAGGCTGCATACACCGCAGCAAAAGTGGCAGGCATTCGAAAAGCGGTGTATGCATATACATCATCTTTTGATTTTATAAAGCTTTTTCCACTAGAAGGCTTCCTAGTACGATACCTGTTAGAAAGGTCCGACACTACTCTAGCCAGCTTCTTAGGAGAAAAATCCCATAATTCTTCCTCTATGGCATATCTTAAATCCTCTGAGAGTTCCACTGTTAAAAGTCTTCCTTTCTAAGAAATAATTGACGGTATCCTTTGTAGTAGTTAATCTATTATGCTAATTCAGTAGTTTAGCTTATATAAGTAGCTAATACTAAGTAATCATCTTAACTAATTTGTTTTTAGGTGGAATTTATATAGATTTTACTGTCAAGATAAAATATTATCTTCTAGATATTTAACTATATCTCTAGCTGTTGGTGGGCATCCAGGCACATACTGACTACATTTTCTTGTACAATGCCCAATACCAATACCTGAATCTATGGATTTATTCTTATAATACTGGCCTATGTGTAGCTTAGTATTAATTCTACTTAGCTGTCCCTTAGTTCTAAGTCTATCTAACGCATGGATCAAACTGCCATAACAAGCTGAGCAGGCATCCCGCTCCTCTATATATTTGGTAAACATTCTTACCTTGCCAGTTGTGCCTTTAATTTCAGTGCTTTGATCGCTGTTAAGTTCAATAATTGAGGATTGATACCATTTTGTAGTTCCCACTCCTATTTCCTCTGCAATTTCTATATAGGGTATATCCTTTGTATCAAATCCCAATAAATCTGCAGCATAGCTATCTATCATAACTGGATCTGTGCCTACTAGAATTCGATTCATTTGAACTGGATTACCACCCTCCTCAAAGTTCAAATCACCCATAATTCCATCCACTATAACAAGATCCTGTTTTATGGCCTTACTTAAATAAGCTATGGGCTTATGTAGTCCCATTGTGTGGAATCTTCTCTTTTCTGAATTGGGAATACAGCCTTTCATGTTTTTAAGGGCGCAGGTTAAATTGGTCTGGCAATGTCCTTTTAGAACTGGAACATTAATAAGATAGTCTATTTCTTTCATTTTACTACAAATATTTAGCTTCAGGCCGTCTACATTATATTCCTCGTAACTATCTTTTTGTAGATCTATAAGGGGAACATTATATTTTTTGAATATGTCTTCATAGCCGCATGCTTTAAAGGCTCTTGAAGTTTTTTCTCCTATCCAAGATCCCTCTAAAATACATATGTTCATATAACCTCTAGATTGAAAATATTCTATAATACCCTCAACTAATTCAGGAGAAGTGGTGGCTCCACTAGTAGAAGGTTTTGCTACTACCAAGTTGGGCTTTATACCAATTGTTGCTTCGGTGCTTAGGCCATGCTCCGGCTTTATTTTTTCTAATACCTCTAAAACCATAGTTTTTGGCTTGTCCCCGTAAATAACATGGATATTTTTCTGCTCCATATTTTCACACCCTCCCCTTTCCTATTTTTATAACTTCACAAAGAACTTAATTAGAGTATATAATAGCCAATTAGCATAGGTCAATTTTTTGACCTTTCTTCTGCCTAATACCCCATATAATTGTTCCTATGATAAATCCTACTAGTGATGGTATAATCCACCCAAAACCATAGTCAAAACCCGGTAAATATTTATGGACAAAGTCAATTAACTTGCCTATAATTACAGTTTCTTTTATAGGTTTTGGTAATGCATTGCAAAAATCGAAAAAGGCTGCAATTATTGTTAGCATGATTGTCCACCTGTATATGTGTCTTTGTTTTTTAATAATTGGGGCCAACAATGATAATAAAATTAAGGCAATGGCTAGTGGATAAAGAAACATAAGTACCGGCACAGACAGCTGAATAATTTTATTTAATCCAAAATTAGCAATTATAAAGGAAAAAGCAGTAAATAGAATAGCATATTTATTATATGATATTGAATTTGGAAACATTTCGCTAAACATTTGGGAACACGACGTAATTAAACCAATTGCTGTTTTAAGACAAGCAACAGTTACAATAGCAGCCAGTAGCAGTTTGCCTGCAAATCCAAAATAATGTTCACTAACCATGGACATAATTTTGCCACCATTATCAGCACTGTCAACACTGCCTATACTGGTAGCCCCCATATAGGCTAATGATGCATAAATTAGACTCA
>Ga0209537_1000809_pt1 | contig 37390 bp, 32 predicted proteins | sample BioPla4DNA1_FD_187698 | JGI IMG/M metagenome (GOLD analysis project Ga0209537, IMG submission 187698) | Biogas fermentation microbial communities from Germany - Plant 4 DNA1 (SPAdes) (version 2) | ecosystem: Engineered > Bioreactor > Anaerobic > Digestate | place: Bielefeld, North...
GGCCAGAAGGTGTTTGAGTCCATACGCCTTAAAAAATCCGGCTAGGCATTTCCGGGCATAGCTAAAGGCTGCCTGTTAAAGACAGCCTTTTTGCACGGGAATATACCTCATATTTTCGACAGTTTGCCCTGATACCATGGAGTATGACACACTGCCGGATTACTGGATTATCTCAACCACAACCCGTTTGTTGTCGCGTATGGCTGAGGCCTTCATAACAGTGCGAATCGCCTTGGCAATCCGCCCCTGTTTTCCAATAACCTTACCCATATCGTCTTCCGATACCTTCAGTTCCAGTATGAGAGAATGCTCTCCCTCCACTTCGTTTACCGAAACCTCTTCCGGATTATCGACCAACGATCTGGCGATATGTTCCAGCAATTCTTTCATTGATAGTACCTCCACTTGCAAAGAGTATGGATTACTCTGTCACTCCTGCTATCTTAAGCAGCTTCTTAACGGTTTCTGTAGGCTGGGCACCGGTAGAAAGCCACTTCTTAGCCTTTTCAGCATCCACTTTTATCTCTGATGGATCTGTAAGAGGATTATAGGTACCGATCTGCTCAATAAACTTGCCATCCCTTGGAGACCTGGAATCAGCAACTACAATTCTGTAAAAAGGCTTCTTCTTTGCACCAATCCTTTTCAGTCTTATCTTAACCATAATTTCACCACCTTTCATCTGTTCAACCAGTTGTCATGTAATTCCATTTATAATAGATCAGAAGGGCATTCTGAACCCTCCAAGACCTTTCATCATTTTGCCGCCCTTCTTGCCCTGGAATGCCTTAATCATCTTCCGCACATCCTCAAACTGTTTTAAGAGCCTGTTAACATCGGTGACTGAGGTGCCGCTGCCCTTGGCAATACGCTGACGCCTGCTGGCATTTAAAACATTGGGATTGTTTCTCTCCTGCGGGGTCATGGACTGGATGATCGCCAGTGTTCTTTCCATATGTTTTTCATCCAGATCAATCCCTTTCAGGGCTTTAGCATTAACTCCGGGCAGCATGCCCAGAATCTGATTCAATGGCCCCATCTTCTTAAGCTGCTGCATCTGCTCCAGAAAATCGTCTAGCGTAAACTGCTGGGAACGCATTTTTTTCTCGAGCTCCAGCGCCTTTTTTTCATCGAAGGCCTCCTGTGCCTTTTCTATAAGGCTTAAAACATCGCCCATCCCAAGAATTCGGGAAGCCATGCGATCAGGGTAGAAGGGTTCCAGATCATTGAGTTTCTCACCCATACCCGCAAACTTAATGGGTTTTCCGGTAACTGCTCTGGTGGACAGCGCCGCTCCGCCCCTTGTATCACCATCCAGCTTGGTCAGGATAATTCCATCTATACCCAGCTGCTCATTGAATGAGCCGGAGACATTTATCGCATCCTGGCCTGTCATGGAATCCACAACAAGAAGTATTTCATGGGGTTTAACGTTTTGCTTGATGCGTTTTAGCTCATCCATCAGCTCGGAATCCACATGTAGACGCCCCGCCGTGTCAATGATCACTACATCAAACTGCATAGACTTGGCGTGGGCTACAGCCTTTTTGGCAATATCCACAGGATCGTTTCCGGTACCCATTTCAAAGACGGGGATGTTCAGCTGACTCCCCACCACCTGAAGCTGTTTGACAGCAGCCGGACGGTATACGTCGCAAGCTACAAGGAGTGGTTTCTTGCCTTCCTTGCGAAGGAGGTTGGCAAGCTTACCGCTGGTAGTGGTTTTACCAGAACCCTGCAGACCCACCATCATAAAAACAGTGGGAGGAGCCGGAGAAAAAGTGATCCTGGCCGGAGTGGTTCCCATGAGCTTTATCAGTTCCTCATGGACAATCTTGACAACCTGTTGCCCCGGTGTAAGGCTTTCCAGGACCTCACTGCCTACGGCTCGTTCGGTGATGCTGTTTATGAAATCCTTGACCACCTTAAAGCTGACATCCGCCTCAAGCAGCGCCAGCTTTACCTCACGCATCATAGCCTTCACATCTTTTTCGGTGATGCGTGCCTGACCCTTTATTTTTTTCATCAGGTTCTGAAGCTTTTCAGATAATCCTTCAAATACCATGTATCAATCCCTCAATATGCTTATAATGAATCCATAACCTTTCCAAGAGCCTTTACCGCCTCCTGGAAAGACTTGTTCCCCGCAGCCTGGGGAACCTCCCTCTCCACCCTGTTCAGGCAGGAAAGGGCTTTTTTCATGATCTCTTCCTGCTCCCGGAATCGTGTTGCCAGACCCAGTCGCGCTTCATAGTTTTCCAGGGCTGTCCTACCTTTGCGGATGCTGTCGTGAACTCCCTGTCTGCTGATTCCAAGCTCCTCGGCAATCTCTCCCAAGGAATAATCATCATTGTAATACAGATCTAGGATTTCATACTGGCGGGCTGTGAGAAGCTGCCCGTAAAAATCCAGTAGCATGGAAACCTCATAAAACTGTGTGCCTTCAGCCAAAGCGGCTTCGATTTTTATATTATCCTTCATGGGTTTCATCCTGTCAAGCTTTTTTACTTTACATGACTATTTGATTATATGACCATGCATCGCCCTTGTCAAGATCTGATTGATGGAAGTTCTCACGTCCCACCTCCAGTATTGTCATTGTGAGGAGCAACGCACGAAGCAATCCCCTAGATTGCCACGCTCCACTTCGTTCCGCTCGCAATGACACGTACCTCTATGTCATTACGAGAAGGCGAAGCCGACGAAGTAATCTCACCTTCTGGGAGAACGCTCGCAATGAATAACATATAAACCCATGGCCTGAACCATACTAATGAGGGCAGCACCAAGCCGCCTGCGAGGTGTCGGATGAAAAACAGATTTCTTGGATTAGTCTATGTTATCCTCTTCTCATTGCTGGTGATTACAGCCATTACCCAGTATGCCGAAAAAGGCACCTTGGTCATATGGATGTCCCTTGCACTGGGAGCGCTCTACCTTCTGCCGGCGATGCTTGAAAGGCTTTTAGACATCATCATCCCGCCACTACTAAAATACGTGATCCTGGCTTTTTTGTTTTTATGCTTGCACGTGGGAGGCATCATGTCTTTCTACGAGAGATTTAACGGGTGGGATAGCTTCATCCATCTGATATCAGGCTGCTTAACTCCTGCTCTTGCCCTGTCGATGATCAATATCCTTAACAGGAATCCTATGTTCCTCAAAAACCTGTCACCCGGATTTATCTTTGTTTTCATGTTTCTCTTTGCAGCAGGTGCAAGCCTTATATGGGAGTATCTCGAACTTTTCAGCGACTCCCTTTTCGGAACCAACCATCTGAACGACACAATTTTGGATAACGGTCAGGTGGATATCGGTCTTATTGATACCATGACCGACCTTTTGTTTTCCCAGTCGGCCTCCCTGTTGACTTCGTTCTGCCTGTACCGTGCCATCAAGAAGGACAGATGGCTGAGCATTTCAAGAATACTGATCACACGGGAAGAGAAATAAGACAATTGACAAATACCCCCGGGTTTACTTAACGGTTGCCATGCCTTATAATCATTTAAGGAATCACGATATTACCGAGGTGTCACATGAGACTGCGAAGTATTCCTAATGCCAAAGAATTGTTACCATCCTTCAGTAATTATGTACCAGAGCCTGGCTTGTTCAAGGAGCGATGGTCATCCTTCTTTGGGAACTTCAACGAGATTCAGCTGGAGATCGGTGCCGGTAAGGGAGAGTTCATCATTACACTGGCTCAGAAAAATCCCGGGATAAACTACATTGCCGTTGAGCGGTGCCACACCATTGTTCTTAAGCTTTTGAGAAAGATACCCGAAGAAGGTTTGCGCAATCTGGCTGTAACCAGTATTGATGCTGACTTTCTGGAGGAGTTCTTAAGAGAAGGGGAAGTCGGTAAACTGTATCTGAATTTCTCTGATCCATGGCCTAAGGGACGGCATGCAAAAAGGCGCCTGACCTCTCCCAAATATTTAAGACTCTATGAGAAGATTCTTAAGGATGGCGCAACCATTGAACTTAAAACAGACAATCGAAAGTTCTTCGATTACTCTCTGGAACAATTTGAAGATTCAGCCTTCGAACTTGTTACCATAACCAATGATCTTTATAACAGTGATCTTTTGGAAGGGAATATTCCTACCGAGTATGAAACCCGTTTTCATAATTTGGGTACTCCAATAAACAAGCTCATCGCACGGCTGGACAAGAAAAAAATTCAAGCATGAATGAACAGGACAGCGGCTGGCAAAAGCCATATTGACAATGTAACTTCTTCATTGTATACTGTTATTCGTCAACTTAGGGGAGTAGCTCAGTTGGTAGAGCAGCGGTCTCCAAAACCGCGTGCCGCGGGTTCAAGTCCTGTCTCCCCTGCCAAGGTACGAAAAAATCCTATTCAGGCAAGTTACAAGCTTTGAATAGGATTTTTTATTAACTACACTTTCAATAACGCATCTCATTGATTAAAGGATTTGATGGCCGATGATGCAGAAGGGATCGGTATCCGCATGGCTCTTTGGTGTTTTCGAGAGTACCCAATGCAATCATTGGATATGCGCGAAAAACCCGGTATGGGCGGCTTCTCCATGATTTCTCCTTGCCATGGGACGTCCCTTAAAGTAAAATACAAGTGAACATATGTTCTCAGAGAGGGAGAAAGCAGTATTGGCACGAAGGAGAAAGGCTAAAAAAACTGAAGCGGTCACAGAAGTTCTGGAAAATCCATCTGCTGATATGGACATCAAATCTTCTGCTAAGGCTGATGGTACGGAGCAGGAAAAGCCATCTACAGTCTTCAAGGTCTCAGTCCGAAACCTGGTATCCTTTTCGATCCCGGAGGACACCACCTGGTCCTTCACCACCTATTCCCAGCTTCATGAGGGCTCCCATGCTCATACTGAAATCCAAAACAGGCACAAGGCAGAAGGCACATATCAATCGGAAGTTTACCTCACCTATCTATATCACTCTCAGAAGTACATGGTAGAAATCAGCGGACGGGCTGATGGCATCTGGGAACTGGAAGATGAAACCATCATTCATGAGATCAAAACCACTTCCACCCAGCTGTCGGAGATCCATGAGGATTTCAGTGAAGCCCACTGGGCTCAGGGAAAATGTTATGCCTTCATCCATGCCTCCAACAAAAACCTGAGCAGTATCACTGTACGCCTTACCTACTTCCACCGCCCCAGCGGGAAGGAAAAGAGTTTTGACAGGACTTTTACTATTGACAGGCTGGAGAAATTCATAAGTGGCCTGATCCATCCCTTTGCGGCATGGGCGTTGTCTCAGGCCAAATGGCGTGAGATGCGGGATCTGTCCATAAAAGCCCTGGAATTCCCCTTCCCAGCCTATAGAGAAGGACAGAGGCTTCTGGCCTACAACACCTTCAGGTGCATACAGGATGGTAAACGGCTTTTTGCCCAGGCACCTACGGGAACAGGCAAGACCATGGGGGTTTTGTATCCTGCCATCAAGACTCTTGCTGAGGGCACTATTGAACGAATCTTTTACCTTACCGCAAAAAACACCACCCGAGCCGTTGCTGAAAATGCTTACAGACTTTTGACCCTTCAAGGCCTTCGACTCAGGGTTTTGACCCTGACCGCCAAGGACAAGATCTGTCCCCACCTCATACGTGACTGCAATCCTGACAAATGCTTATATATTCAGGGCTATGCCCATCGTTCCAAGAAGGCCGTTAAGGAATTGATAAAAAAGACTGACGCCTATAACATGGAAAACATAACCGAAACCGCCATGAAACACAATCTCTGCCCCTTTGAACTCAGTCTGGATCTTGCACTTCAATGCGACTTGATCATCTGCGACTATAATTATGTCTTCGATCCCAGGGTTAGTCTGAGACGGTTCTTCCAGCAAAAAACCCGTGAAGACTGCCTGATCCTTGTGGATGAAGCCCATAACCTCTTTGACAGGGCCCGGGAGATGTACTCAGCCTCCATAAGCAAAAAGGAGATTCTCGAGATGTCAAGGCTTATAAAGCAGGATCTCCCGGCAGTGTATAAGGCACTGCGCAGTATAAGCAGGGTTCTGGCGTCTATTGAAAAGAAAACGGCAGCAGACAGGATTGAGGCCGGGGGAACCAGCTATTATGTCTCGTCTGATTTTCCCGAATCCCTCACCGACCCGGTGACCTGTTTCATTGACGAAACCGAGCATTGGATGCTTACCCGCGGGGACGAAGAGGAGGATTATACCGATGGTTTGATCACTCTTTTCTTCGATCTTTTGCATTTTAAGAACATTTCGGAGCTATATTCTCCTGAATACCGCACGCTGATAACCGGGGATGGGAGCCGGCTAAAACTGACTCTGCTGTGCCTGGATCCGGGTATCATGCTGGGTAAGGTCATGGATACAGCCCGATCATCCATTCTTTTCTCGGCCACCCTCTCGCCCCTGTCCTATTTTCGTGATATTCTGGGAGGCCGCAAAGAGGATGCAACCCTTAAACTACCCTCTCCCTTCCCCCGGGAGAATCTGCTTGTGGTTATTGAGGACTGTGTGGAAACCCGTTTCCGTTACAGGCAGAAGTATATGGAACGAACCGCTCATGCCATTTATCAGTGGGTAAAAAACCATATCGGCAATTATATGGTCTTTTTCCCGTCTTACAAGTATATGACCGATGTTCTGGAAGTCTTTACGAACCTGGAGGGTGATTTTAAGATACTATGCCAGGAGAAGGACATGGATGAATCTTCGAGAAATTCCTTTCTGGGTGAGTTCGAAAATTTTGGGGATATCACCCGGATCGGTTTTTGTGTTATGGGAGGGATCTTCGGGGAGGGTATCGACCTTTCCGGGGATCGCCTCACCGGTGTGGTAATTGTCGGGGTGGGACTGCCCCAGGTATGTCCGGAACAGGAGATCATGCGCAGCTATTATCAGGATAAAATGGGGAACGGTTTTTCCTATGCCTACACCTATCCCGGCATCAATCGTGTACTCCAGGCCTCGGGACGGCTGATACGGTCGGAAACCGACAGGGGAGCGCTTCTTCTGATAGATTCGCGCTTCGGACAAACCGACTATTTGCAGCTCCTGCCCGATGAATGGCATCCAGTTCCCCGGACGTCCTCAGGAATGGATCTTGAAGCAGGGACAAGGCAGTTTTGGGAGAAGAGATGACATAGAGGCGGCCTTTTAGAATATCCCCAGGAATTTCTTTGGAACATTTATCTGAACCGATACCAGCTTTCCACCGCTAAACACGTAAGCCAGGTCTTCACTGGCAAGATAGATGCTTTCCACCTTGGAAAGGGAGGTATATACATCTACAACCTCACCGTTCCCATTGAGGAAATATACCTCTGAACCGGCCGCACAGGCAATGGTACGCCCTTTGGTTTTTATCTGGGTCACCTCGGCATCCACCACAAGCCACTCATGGGCCGATCCCTTGCCATCGATGGCCTTAAGTGAGGTTTGCTTTCGTTTTTCCCTGCTGAGAATCTCGCCGTCCAATACGGCAGCTATGGTAATATCATCGGGAGTTATCCCGCATGAGGTAAGAAGATCACCTTCCAGATCCAAACGCCAGATCATACCAAGATCCTTACCCACACACATCAGATCCTTCTCACCATAAAGAAGCAGCCTCTCACTGGAGAATGGCAGGGCTCCCGCAAACAAATCTTCCCTGCCCTGGCTGTCACGGATGCTCCCTCTTTGATTCATGGAAAGATCAAGAAATTCGAACAGGGAAATGGTTTCAAGGCTTTGGGCATCAATACCGCAAACAATAAAGGCCGTATGGTCAAAGCTGGGGTAATGGTAAACTGCAAAGGGATAATAATCGGATATGTTCCTTAGCACGATCTTCTCCCCTTCGTGGGAAAAGGCATGTATGATCCTTTTATACCCCGCCTGATCGCTCTTGGTGATAACAAGTATCCAGTTCTCATATATACCGGCATTTACAATGTCCACATCCAGGGTTTTATCCCATAGAATAGTTCCATCCCTGATAACACCCAGATACCTTCCCCCCATATCGGCAACCAGAACATTATTGTTATGGGTCTGGATAAGGGGTTTTTTAAGGCTGACAGGCACATGCCAGAGTTGGTTTCCCGTCCTGTCGAAGCATTTAACTGAGCTAATGGATCCTACAATTATATGATCCGACAAGGTAGCATGGCTTGTCTGGGCAGAAGCGCCGTCGGATGGAATCTCCATAATTTTTTGATTGGACTCTTCTACAACATCTAGCACTTGTTTGTAGGTGCCGCCAAAGCCTGTTTTAAAAATATCCAGGGGGTTGATTTGGAAAAAAGAGTACAATGCGACAACTATCACTGCCAGCACCAGGACAATGAACATAAGAAATCTGCGCAAGTGGAACCTGTACTGTGCCGCTTCCTTTGTTTCCTGCATGGGCTATGCGTTCTCCTTTGTTTTTCGGGCATGGCTGTCCATACCTGTTTCTATCTTTAGCCTGGACTCTAAAACAACTTGAGTATTTCCATTCCCTTGACATATTGAGGATCGTTTTGAGTCCTTAACGTGTCAAGGAGACCATTGAGTCCATCCCTTGTAATGGCATCTATATTCCCACTGACGGGTATATTATTGGCTGATTGGAACTTTTTAATGGCTTCCCGGGTCTCTTCATCCAGCCTCTTGTCGGGAATACCCTCAAAATAGCCGGCAGCCCGCAGAATCCTTTCGGCCTGATAAACACTGTCTCCATAGTCATTCAGGGTCAGCGTCCCGTCATTGGTCAGACCACTCACCAGCATCAGATCGATCCCGTTGGGAAGGGTTCTGTTCGCGGCCTCAACATTTGGCATAAGCCCTACACCGTGGATTTCCCTGCCATTACGTGTTAGATAGTGGCCGGTGGTTATCTTAATAGTACCCAGAATTTCATCGGGTGACAGGAATATGCCGCGATAGACCAGCCATTCAATCTCTGATATATATCTTGCGCCATACTGCCGGCTGTATTTGGCATAGGCCTCCGGGGTAAGAACGTAAAACATGTTCTGGACAACGCCCTTTCCATAGGTTTTCTGTCCTATCAGAACACCCTTTCCCGCATCCTGTATGGCACCAGCCAATATCTCAGCGGCGCTTGCCGTTTTCTCGTTCACCAGGACAGCTATCAGCCAGGGCGACTCCTTAAGCTCCGAATAGTAGTCCTTGTCGGAGAGTCTTTCAGACTTGAAGTCAAGGCTTGTGATCAAACCTTCAGGGATCAGCCTACGGGCAACGGCCACAGCCTCATCCACAAATCCGCCGGAATTGTCCCTTAAATCCAGCAAGATCTTGGTTATCCCCATTCGCTCTATCTCATCCATAGCCTTGTTGAACTTATCGGCCGTATTGCCGTTGAAGGACTCGATATAGATGTAAGCCACATCTTTTTCTATCCTCCATACCACCGGGCTGATCACAACAAGCCCTCTTTGAATTGTGACATCCATCCTGGCTGACTGGCGCTGGATGGTCAGTGTCACCTTGGTGCCCTCCTCCCCTCTTATCTCGGAGGCTACAATATCGGGCTCCTTGCCAAAGGTGGATACACCGTCCACGGCCAGAATGATATCCCCGTCGCAAAGCCCGGCCCTTTCGGCTGGTGAGTCCTCATAAACCTTTACAATCCTGACCCCTTCCGGGCATTTTTCGAGAGAAGCGCCTATCCCGATGAAATTCCCCTGGAGGCTTTCATTAAGCTGCTGTGTCTCCTTCTTATCATAAAAACCACTGTATGGGTCCAAACCGCTGAACATTCCCTTTAGCGCCGTCTTAAGTGCCTCTTCATCATCCATGTCCAGATAATACATATCCTGCATGAACTCAACAGCACTATTGAGGTAGTCCCCATAGTCCATGCCCATGGATGTGGTGAAGGATGTAAGGAGCATGACACACAGAACCAATAAGGCTGCAGCTTTCTTCATAGCTTTTTAAACCTCCGGGCACAATTCTCTCCTATAAGCGAGGAACCCTGCCGGTCCGCTATTCCAGACAGGAACCCCAGGGATCCACAAAACTATTTTAGCATATTGGCCGGGTAAAAAGAATCTGTTTCAGAATGAAAGAATTCTGTCTGAGTAATCCTTTACCAGCTCATCGCCCATATATTGAATCAGGTTGTAAAAGAGCTTCGCGGCCTGCTCATTGGTAATCCTGCCGGTAGGGTTGAAAAAGCCTCTCTCGTCACCCTGGAAGATACCCAGGCTATAGGCTACAGATGCTGCGTTCCTGGCATAGGCTGGTATGCTGTCGTTATCCACATAGGGGGTGTTGGTATTTGGCCAGGGAGCCAGGTTTTCCAGGCCAAGAGCGCTCACAATCATTTTTATGGCCTCTGCATAAGTGATATAGGACTCCGGTTCGAAATAGTATTTCCCGGTTCCCGCAGTGATCCTGTTCTCGTAAGCCCTTTTAATCAAAGAATAGTCGGGATCATCCACCGAAACATCGATGAACGGCGATACCTCAACTGTCTTGTTCCTGTTCCTTGTGACCAGCGAGGAGGTTCTTACATTTGGATCCGCAGGTATATCCCTCACGGCTTGCATGAGCATGATGACAAATTCACGGCGGGTGATGTATTTGTTGATATTGTAATCATCTCCCGTTCCCGGAATAACCCCAAGGCCAAAAAGGATGCTGACAGGCTCTTGCGCCCAGTGTCCGTTAAGCTGCTTGATATTTGGCACCATCAGTCTTTCCAGAACCGGCGGTGTGGAGATGCCTGTCCTGCTTTTGTAGTCCTTGAGTACAGGAGTGGGCCTGTTTTCACTGTCCATTTCGGGCAGCCTTGCATGGTAATCCAAAATAGCCTCCTCCCAGGTTCTCCTCACATAGCCGCCGTCAAAGCTGATCTGCCAGGGTTCATTTTCCGAAAACTTAATCTGCTGGCGGGTAGTGGTGGATACGGTCACTTCAGCAGAACCGCCCCACTGATAGGGATCGCTCTCTCCCATCATGCGTGCTTCCAGAGTGTACTGTATCTTCTGGGTCTGGGTGGAACTCCAGTATTGATCATAGGCATAGAGTTTCCCCGATATCCCCACTGAAATGGTATTATCCCTGTTTCCGTTGACCACATAGGTTTTCCTGCCTGCGAATTCTCCTGCATAATAGTTAAGGGCAGGTTTTGGGTCGGTCAGAAGGGATCTGGAAAAATTATAATCACTCAGGGTATATATGTCTCCTCCAATGGTGATCCGTTCGGTGGGCAGCCGTGTAAGACGTGTGGATTCGGTGATCTGCCCGTTTACCTTTGTGTCGGAGACCGTCTCATATATGATCACCCGGGTCAGGGTTGCCGCTTCCTCGGCGTTTTCCAGCCTGTAGGTATAGGTAGCTGTCTCAATATCATTCCTTACACGCTTGTCAATGGTCAGGGTGCCCGAAAGAAATATGGGCTTTCCGGTAAGGAAGCACATTTCAGTATAGTAATACTCATTATCTTCGCTGATATTTACGGCCGATATGCCGCCTTCATAACCAAGGGTCCCCTCAACAGCCAGAGCTTCCATGGGCATCAGGATAATGACTGCTGCCACTACAATAAAGCCTATCCATCTCATCAATCCTGCTTTCATGCCGATACCTCCATTCATTATTCCACGATTATTATGATGCCATCATGGCTTGCGCTGTTGCTTACCATGTGCACATTGTCCCCAGGACGGATGGACGATAAATGGGTTATGCTCCCGTCTTTTATGACAATGGCTCCTGCCGGGACAGCGACATCTCTGTTGGGTGCGTTTTCCCAGATATGGCTTTCGTTATCGTACTCCATGACTTCCCTGAGGCTTAACCCGGAATCGGTCAGGCTCAGCACCCTGCCCCTACTGTGAACATCGGCGTAGGGTGAAGTGCTGACCAACAGGGTTTTTCCTCCCTCTTCCACTATATAAACGCTTTGGTTGATATAACTGTCATCAAAGTTCATCATGTTTCCTGTCCCGTCATTTTCCAGAAGCCTGGTGACCGAAGGATTGATATTAAAGGTTTTCGGGGTATTGCTGAAGGACCATCCTGTACCTGAAAGCTCCGCAAAGGACTCAACAGTAAAGGATTTCAAGGGATCCACAAGCTTTATCCTTCCCCTGTAAATGGTGAGGCTTCCCTTACCTGCACGGGTATTGCTCACCACAACCTGGCCCACAAGCATATTGGAACCCACGGGCTTATCGGCTGAAAGCTGCACAGGATCCATTGTATCCAGTGAACTGACATCCACCAGTCTGCCGTCCTTGACTGCTATGGTGCCTGAATCAAATCCGATCATATGGGATGAATTTTCAAGCTCAAGCCTTTTGAGAGTGCTGGAGAGGGCGAGAATATTATCTGTGAAAACCATTTCATATTGGGGCTGAGACCTGAAGGACGCCATAACAATGCTGTCTTCCCCAAGAAGATCCTGCTGAACCGCAATGTAGGCCATGCCGGAGATACGGCCCGATGGTCTGTCCTTATAGTCGCGGTTATAGGCAAAGGTTTTGATGCCCATTACCGGGAGGTACTCCCACCGACCATTCACAAACTCTTCTATGCCCGACAGAGCCAGTCTATTATTTATATCATCATAGTATTCAATGTTTCCCCGGAAGATGGCCGAAACAGGTTTTGGATCCTTTATAAGATCGATCCCGGCTACATGGATGCTGGTGCCATCGATCTGTACCAGTATCCTGACCCGATCGCCTTCCCGGACCTCGCTGCGGGATATGGGACGATCATTGCGGTAGACCGGTACATCCGCCGGAACGGCAATGCTCCGGTAGGTGCCATCATCCAGCTTAAGCACCAGGTTTGCCGGACTCATCATATACACAGTACCGTACACAGGCTCATAATAGCTTCGGGTACTCAGCCTGGCTATATATCCGTCCTGGTCCAGCATGATGAAAGCAAAATCGCCAGGCCGTATATCCTCAAGCGCGGCCTGGTATCCGTCTCTCATAACGGGAATGCTGTAAGCAAAGCTGAAGGTTCTGAGCCTTGACAGGCTGTCCTGAGCATCAGGGGATACGCCTGAACCGTCCCCATGGTAAAGGGTGATATAGCCGAGGGATGGGTTGATCTCCTTTACCACACCGCTGATAAAGCCTACCCCTTCCAAGATGCTTGTGCTGGCAGCCTCCCCTGCCGCTGAAACAGGAACTACCTGATAGCTTAGTATGAGGCAAAACAACATGATGATGACGGCTGTAGTTTTTATATAACGCAATTTATATGCCTCCATTTCAATACTGCACTCTTTAAAAATATCGGCATATAAATGCGCTATGTAAAGCCGTCAGGATTACCGTTCTGTTACATTATGATGCGGATTTTCAGTGGTGGATTTCCTGAGATCCCTGAACCTGACCTCAGTTACCATCATTCCAACAAAAATCAGAAGACATCCCATAGCCGTGCTCAGGGTAAGCTTTTCAGTGATTCCTCCAGGACCGGGTATGGTCAAGGCGAAGAGCGCCCCAAACACAGGTTCGAAAGTGAGAAGAAGCGCCGTGCGGGTTGGAGTGGTATACTGCTGGGCGATGGTCTGAACGCTATACGCAAAAGCAGTACCGAGTGCGCCGGTATACAGGGCGGTTAAGATAACCCGGCTGTTGATGACAATGGACACAGGTTCGGTCAAAAGCCCATAACCTGCCCAAAGAATACCGTACATGACAGCGGCTGAAAAAATCTGTACGACAGCCAGATGCCTGGCATCGGATTCTTGTGTGAACTTGTCAATAAAGATTATCTGGAGCGCAAAGCATACAGCGCATAATAGAGTAAGGGTATCACCAATATTCCAGTCTCCCGAAAATCCTCCGCTCAGAAGAAATAATCCTGTTGTTGCCGACAAAACCCCTATCGCAGCCCTTACCGGGGGTTTTTTCTTAAGGTAGAATGCTGAAATCACAGGCACCATAACAACATTCAGCCCGGTGATAAAAGCCGAATGAGACGCACTGGTGTAGTTCAGGCCGACGTATTGCAAAGACATTCCCGCAAAAAGGGTAAAACCGATAATAGTTCCCTGAATCAAAGCTTTGCGGTTAATTTTTCCCATTTGTCTGGCAAAAATCATAGCCAGGATGATCCCGGCTATGGAAAATCTGAGAAACAGATAAGCGTAATAAGGTATGTTCTCAGTGATATTTTTCATCAGAATGAACGACGACCCCCAAACTACAGTAATACTGAGTATGGAAAGGTCGGCTTTAATCTGTCGTGTCATATTATGCTTACATCCTTATGCGTTCAAATTGAGTATTGTATTTTATCATTTCAAATGTCTTTTCCCTTATGCTATTCACTTAAGTCACCCGGAACCACTGAGGGCTATAATCAGATTGCTGAACCATCCCATAACAATAGAGTCTGAGAAGGGTTCGGGTATGCTGATAATATTAAGTGACCCGATAAAAGGAATTACAAGGGCAAAGATCAGGTAGGTCACAATAATACCTACACCAAGTCCCAGTGCCATGCCTCCGGTTCTGTTTGCTGTGCTCATGATGGTGCTGTAATTAAGAACGGAGGTCAGGATCTTTCCAATCAAAACAACCAGCAGCTTGACAACAATAAAAATAACAATGATGGCCAATACCTTCATGATAGTGAAGGTAAGCATATCATTCATGGTAACAACTGTTTCCTGATAGGATGTTCCTGTATCTGCCGCCGAATTGGTTATCATCATGAGTTGCTTGAGAAATGGGCTTTCGGACATGGCTTCATTGAGCTGAGGACTTTTTTCGAAAAGATCCGAAGAGGATCCCAAACCACCAAGGTTTATGGCTGGCAACTGGGAAACAGCAGGAAGAATCCTGTCTATTCTTTCACCAATAGCTTTCCCGATACCCGTCTTCTGCATCGCCAGGAGTGCCAGTTTGGAAGAAAACGCATAGGCACAGATAATGCCAAGTATGTATCCTGCAAGGCTGAAAACTGTGTTAACGAGGCCGCGGATATAGCCCTTCAATCCAAATAATGCGATTATGATAACAACAGCATAGTCAACCCAGTTGAAATCAAAACCAAACAAGAGGTCGGCGGCGATGAAGAGGCCTACTGCCAAAAAAAGAAGGGCAGCCGGAAGTTTGCTTACTGCTGCAGATGCAGGTCTTGGTCTTCTATAGCCATATCCCAAAATAACACCCCCTGGTCCCGAACGGTCTGGTAAAATCCTAAGCTGGGCAATATTTACTTAAGTAATGTAGTAACGTTAATGCTTATCAGCAATAATATCGACATAATCAAAACGCCTATCATAACGGATCTTCGTTTGAATATCACTTAAATCCCTCCTATTACTAAGGCTTTCGGATTTCCCGACCCATTATATCATTTTGCATTTATTTTGTAAAATAAATTTAAGATTAGTGAAATATAAAGTCTGCTAGAATAGTGCTATTGGCTTATGGAGGTTACAAATAAATGCCCTTTGATGGAGTATTGACTCATTTTATGGCGGAAGAATTAAATAGCAGGCTCTCAGGAGGAAGGATCGGAAAGATCTATCAGATTTCCAGGGATACCATCATCCTTCAGATTCGGGCCGGCGGTGAGAATTACAGGCTGCTCATATCCAGTAATGCTTCCTCACCTCGTATCCATCTGACTGAGAAGCAGTATGAGACGCCGGATAATCCACCTGTTTTTTGCATGGTCCTTCGAAAGCACCTGTCAGGGGCAAAGGTCCTGGGCTTTGAAGCTGCCGGTTTTGAGCGTGTGATCACAATGGAGGCCGAAGCTACTGATGAGCTGGGCGACAGATCCGTAAAAAAGCTGGTTGCCGAGATCATGGGAAAGCATAGCAATATCATACTCCTGAACAGGGACAACCGGATTATTGATGTAATTCGTCATGTGGACAGCCAGGTGAACCGTGTAAGGGAGCTGCTTCCTGCCAGAACCTACATGTCCCCCCCAGCTCAGGACAAGCTTGATCCTGCATGTGAAGACAGCTACAGATCCATTCTGGGTGGTTTGAAGGAGTCTGGCCGCAGGATTGAAAACTATCTGCTGGATAAGCTCCAGGGTTTCAGCCCGGTATTGTGCAGGGAATTGTGCAGCCGTGCGTTAGTGGACGAAAGAAAATCCGCCGCTGACCTGACTTCCGATGAAGCTGCCCGACTTGTTGGTGCATTGCATGATATGATGCACACTCTGCTTAATCAGGGTCCAACCCCCGTTGTAATCCAGGATTCATCCGGGAAGGCCATAGATTTCCATGTCACCGATCTGGTTCAATATCCTTCAAGAAAGCATTATGACACCATCAGTCAGGCCATCGACTCCTATTATCAATCGCGACAGTTGAAAGAGGCCCACTCGCAAAAGACCCTTGAACTGGTCAAGACCGTTGGAAAGCTCATAGAAAAGTGCGAGAGGCGTTTGTCTATTAATGTTCAGGCCTATGAAGAGAATAAGAACTTTGAGCAGTTCCGCCTTTTCGGCGAACTCATCACTTCCTCCATTTATGCGCTTAAAAAGGGTATGAACAGTGCCCGCATACGAAATTATTACGCCGAGGGCGAGGAATATGCGGAGATACCGCTGGATCCCCATAAAACCCCGCAGGATAACGCCCAACACTATTTCAAGCGCTATGGAAAAGCCAGAACCGCATTCAACTATGCCAAGAGCCAGATTGAAAGCCTTAAAAAAGAATTGTTATGGCTGGAAAGTGTCATGCTCTCCATCGAAAGCGCTGAAGACAACAACCAGCTTCAGGATATCCGTCTGGAGCTGTACGAGCAGGGTTACCTGAAGGCCTTCCCAAAAAAGGGGCGTAAGGATACCCAGCTTAAGTCTTCCCCCGTAAGAGTGGTATCTTCCGATGGATTTGAGATCTTTATAGGGCGAAACAACAAGCAGAATGACAGATTAACCCTGAAAAGCGCAAGACATGAGGATATCTGGCTTCATGTCAAGAATTTCCCCGGCTCCCATGTGATCATAAAAGCAGGAGGGCGCCAGATCCCCGACAGCACTCTGGAGGAAGCGGCAGGGTACGCAGCCTGGTACAGCAAAGCCCGCTCAGCTCCGAAGGTTGAGGTGGACTATACATTGGTTCGCAATGTAAAAAAACCATCCGGGGCAAAGCCCGGAATGGTCATTTATGTTAACTACAACACCATTATGGCAACACCAAAAGCTCCTGAAACAGCCGATGATTGAAACCGGTGGGGCAAGTGACATGAAAAGATTTCGCTTTTCGGCCTTTTCAGCCAAAAAGCCTCTTACAAACCTTTTCCAGATGATAATAGACCTTCTCCCTGTCTATGGTTCTGAATTCCCCGTCCTGATACAGGATGCGGCCATCCACCATGGTCATGGATACATCTGAACCCTGAGCCGAGTATACCAGAGCCGAACAGAGATTGTGCAGCGGCTTCAAATGCGGCTTTTCCAGATCTACCATAATCAGATCAGCTTTATTGCCTTCCTGGATGGAGCCCACACGGGGCATTCCAAGAGCTTTTGCTCCGTTGACCGTGGCCATTTTGAGAACCTCCCCGGCTGTGATCAGCCTGGGATCGCGGGTACTACCTTTATGGAGTATGGAAGTCAGGTACATATCCTCCCACATATTCAGGTTGTTATTGCTGGAGGCACCATCGGTTCCGATACAGACATTCAGGCCTGCTGAAAGTGCCTCTGGAACAGGTGCGATACCACTGGCCAGCTTCAGATTGCTGGCAGGGTTGTGGATGACCGATACATCCTTCTCCCTCAAAAGTCTCATATCGTCTTCGGTTATGCAGACGCAATGGGCCGCTATGGTTTTCAGTTCAAACAGTCCAAGATCATAAAGATGGGCTGTGGGAGTTTTGCCATGGGTTCTAAGGCAATCCTCATGTTCACGCACAGTCTCATCCAGGTGGACATGGATGGGGACTCCCAGCTTCTCAGCATTATTCGCAATGGCCTGGATATAGGCGGGAGAACAGGTATAGATGGCATGGGGAGCCATTGCGGCAGTAATCCTGCCCTCAGCGGCGCCGTTCCACTTCTTTACGAAATCCACGCTCTCCTTCATGGCCCGATCCTCGGAAAAATCAGGTCCTGCATCATTGGAGGTCTGTCCCCTGGAAAGCTGGGCCCTTATGCCGGAAAGCTCAACAGCCGAGGCAATGGCATCCATATGATCATACATGTCGGCAAAACAGGTTGTGCCGGTTGACAGCATCTCCATGATCCCAAGAAGGGAACCCCAGTATACATCATCCCCATTCAACCTGTCTTCCACAGGGAAAATATGGTCAAAAAGCCATGTTTGAAGATCCATATCATCGGCATAATTGCGAAGCAGTGTCATGGGAACATGACAGTGGCCGTTGATCAGACCGGGCATCACCAGTTTGCCGCTTCCGTCGATGGTATTGGCACCTTCTGAAGTGTCGGCAATATCCGGACCAATTCTCGCAATGATCCCGTTCTTTATCAAAACATCCACGTGTTCCAGGATTTCATTGCGGTCGTTCATGGTCAGTACCGTGGTATTCCGAATGATATGATTCATGACTATGCCTCCGAGAATTTAATACCTATGACCCATGTCATCCACCCGGGGTTGGAGCGGGTGTGGGGTCGGGTGTGGGATTTGTTGTAGTTTCCTGAGCGACGGCGGTTATAATAACCGTAACACTGGGTCTTTCCCTCAACGAGACTCCCGAGGGCAGGCTGACCGTAACCGGCACCTGATGATCTCCCTCTTCCAGATCCTTGACACTGATACTGCATTTGATGTCATCGGCCTTAAGATCCTGAATCAGTTCAGGACGCCCCTCCACGGGAATATTAACCGAACTGTGAACAATAGCATATTCAAAGGATCCTGTCGTGTCACTGTCGTATATGGAAATCATATTCGTGGGAAACTGTACTGTTCGGGTAGACAGCGGATCTATACTGACCAGAGCCGTAACGGGACGGCTCATATCGACGATGGTCGCTCCCTGGGGCACGTTCAGGCTCAACTCGGTTCTGAAGGTCTCCGATCTGCCTTCAATGTCAATAGCCTCCGCCTCTATTCTGGAAAGGGAATCCAGAAGGCTCTTTGTGCCTATAACCAAAACACTGGATGGGTCAGGTATAATCTCCTTGAAATAGTACCCGGTTTTTGGCTTTCCCTTTATGGGCGTAACAAGGGGAAGCTTCCGCGCCAGATCAAAGCTGACAATAGCAGGGTATTTGCCCTCGAATTGGGACATGGGCTTCCCTTCAACATCATAGACAGTGGCTCTGACCACAAGTTCCTTTGTAACGCTTAAATCGTTCAGATTAACCAGTGCCACTACCTTGCCAACCCTTGAGAGCGTACCCTCCTTCTCCTCTATCAGGATGATACCGGGATCCACTCTCTGGTTAACTACCTGGTAGCCTTCCGGCAGACTTCCGGTGAACTCGATGGTCACCGGGTACTGCTTGCCGACAACTCTTTCAAAATGCAGCCTGACTGCTGTCGGATTGGTGCCTAGGATAATGATATCCTTATCTCCTGTATACTCGGGTGATCCCACATCAACAGACTTTATGCCTGAGCCTTCTACTTCCGAAAGGTCAAGGAAAACACTGAAATCACCGCTGGAAACACTATCCACCCTCTTCTTCCGCCCCTTAATCCGGATATCAACGGTGGCCGGGATACTTGATCCGATGATCTGAAGATTTTTTGCATCCAATACCTCCACGTTGCTGGTCAGAGGAACAGTGACGGTTCTTTCTATGAATGGATTATCCTGATCCAGTACAAGGAACCAGATCAGGATGGCTATAAGCACAGAGAGAACCTTTACAATAATATCCTTTTCAAACAATCTATCTATCAGCTTGTTCACTATTTTTCACCTTCCTGAAAGTAAAGCGCCTTTTATCATTCTTGTTTTCAAGAAGGAATCTGGACAGAGCTTTTCTCAGCATATCAGGAGTCAGATTCCTCGTGAGGCCTCCATTGTGGGCATAGGATATTTTGCCCGATTCTTCCGATACAACAATGGCTATGGCATCGGAAACTTCGGTAATGCCCAACGCGGCCCGATGCCTTGTACCAAGATCCCTCGAGAGACCGGCATTCTGAGTAAGGGGCAGATAACAGGCGGCCGCTGTTATGATATTATTCCTGATAATTACTGCTCCGTCATGGAGGGGAGTTTTAGGAGTAAATATATTCACCAGAAGTTCTTCAGACAAAGCCGCATCCATCCTGGTGCCTGTGTTAACAATATCACCGATTTTTGTATCCCTCTCGATGACTATCAAGGCTCCGATATAGTTTTCTGCACAACGTGCGCATGACTTGACTACGGTCTCGATGGAGGCAATAGTTTTAAGCCGCTCCTCATCATCTCTTATGAGCAAGATATCCTGAAAGCCGCTGCTTCCCAGCTTTTCAAGAGCCCGTCTGAGCTCTGGCTGAAAGAGTACAATCATTCCGAAACCGAAAAGCTGGATGGTGCTCTGGAGCAGGAAGGCAACGGTTTTAAGTCCAATGATTTCGGAAAGTTTGGACAGGATGAGTATAAAAAGGAGGCCTTTGACCAGCTGCATGGCACGGGTTTCCCGCACCAGTTGAATAACCTTATAGACAATATAGGACACAAGAGAAAGCTCGACTAGCATTCGAATTAAATCAAACGGGCCGCTTAAATCAAGAAAATTCATAATATATGAGATGATGTCTCTAAAAAGGCCTTGTCCCGACACTCCAATGCCCCTCCGTCAAAGCTTCCTTGTGGTTGTATGGTTAGGGTGTTTATACATGGATGCTACACAAAAAAGTGCCACCTGATTCAATTTACCCGATAAAACCATAAAAGAATCATTAAAGAAGCAGCACATTTAGAATTATACCCTCTTCATACCTGCTTTTGTATATTTTACAGCCTAATGTAACAAAAATGCAATATGCAAAAGTGTTATAAAACGCATGGTTCAGGCGTGATATTCGCAACCCTTTGCCAATTTCAACCGATCCGTACACCATTTCGAGCGCGGTAATCTCCGACCCCGAAGCCCTTCTTAAATTCTCACTTCTAACCTCTCACATCCAACCTCCAGAAGACTGAGATTGCTTCGTCGGCAAGACCTCCTCGCAATGACACAATTGTCATTGCGAGCGAAGCGACAGCGGAGCGGCAATCTCCGACCCCGAAGCCCTTCTTAAATTCTCACTTCTAACCTCTCACATCCAACCTCCAGAAGACTGAGATTGCTTCGTCGGCAAGACCTCCTCGCAATGACAGATCCGAATTGTCATTGCGAGCGAAGCGAAGCGGAGCGCGGTAATCTGCTTCAGCCAAACTTACCAGCAATATAGCGCTCGGTTCTCTCATCCTTAGGCCTGCTGAAGATCTTTTTGGTTGTATCATACTCAATCAGTTCCCCCAGCAGGAAGAAGGCTGTCCTGTCAGAAATGCGGCTTGCCTGCTGCATGTTATGTGTAACCATAACAATGGTATAGTCCTCTTTCAGTTGGCTGCAGAGCTCCTCGATACTCATTGTGGATATGGGATCCAGGGCTGAGGTAGGCTCATCCATTAGAATCACTTCAGGCTGCGTCGCCAATGCCCGGGCTATGCAGAGTCGCTGCTGCTGCCCGCCGGAAATCCCCAATGCGTTCTTGTGCAACCTGTCATGGACCTCATCCCAAAGGGCAGCTGCTCTCAGGCTTTCTTCAACAATATCATCCAATACGGACTTTTTTTTAATCCCCTGGACTCTGGGCCCAAAGGCTACATTATCGTATATGGACATGGGGAATGGGTTTGGCTTTTGAAAAACCATGCCTACACGCCTTCTCAGATCCACTACATCGATATCCCCAAGGATTTCACAGCCGTCAAGCTTAATGCTCCCGTTAATCCGGACATTCTCTGCCAGATCGTTCATCCTGTTTAGGGTTTTCAGGAAGGTGGACTTACCACATCCTGAAGGTCCGATCAGAGCGGTTATCTCGTTCTGACAAATATCCATGCTTATATTCTTCAAGGCATGAAATAAGCCATAGTACAGATTCAGACCACGAACCGATATTTTTATATCCGGTTTCAAGCGTTCATCCATATGAACCCCCGAATGCTCATACTGTATGCAAATATTTACTGTACCAATGTATGTACGCCGGAAGCCTGTAAACAGGGATGATTTTGTCACGTGTTCCCATTGTTTAAACTAAAAAGGAAAGCAAATATCTGAGCACGTAAGCTATAGATAATTAAAAAGCATTTCCAGTGAAAGGCGGGGCGACATTTTTCCGGTCTTCCACGCATTATCGGCTTCTGCACATTTTTTCAGAAATCCCGCCAGATAAGCACTGTCCGATTTCCCGGCCTGTTCGGTCAGCTTTCTGAAAGCAAAGGGGTGTTTTCCGGGAAAATAGCGGCTGATCTGGGAAGAGGTGAGACGCCGATCCATTAATAATCTAAGCTTCAGTATTTCACCGGTTTGCTTTGATACCATGGCAAGTATTTTTTGCTCCGGCTCTTTTAATGACAACATGTCATCCAGGTAGCTCAGTGCCTTTGCCCTGTTCCGGGCAGCCACGGCATCCATGAGGTCGAAGATAACACTTTTAATGGTTACAGTGGCCACTGCCCTGATATCATCAAGGGTCACCGTTTCCCGCTCTCCGGTATAGTTTATGACTTTAAAGATTTCATTTCTAAGGGAATACATGTCCGGATCACTGATGCTGACAAGATACTGGGCAGCATCAGGATGGATGGTTTTACGGCTTTGCCTGAAGCCTTTAATAACCCATTTTGTCAGATCATCTTCATTCAGGTGATCCTGATGGATATGGAGGCCGAACTTCTGAATGGCCTTGTACAGCCCCAAACGCTTATCCACATTGTCCTCGACCATGACAAGGCAGGTGCTTTCAGGAATGTTGGGGATATATTGTTTGAGAGTTTCCTGGGCTTTTCCCCCGGCAGAGGATCCAGACTGGTCAGAGTCAGCACTTCCTTCGCCCATGTCTTCTTCCGATCCTTCCCCTTCCTGCCTGGAAGGTGCTTTTTTTCTTGGTGCTAAAAGATTGGAGTTTTTCACCAGCACCACCTTGCGGTCTGAAAAAATGGGGTAGGTATCGCATGCGTCAATGAGCTGATCAACATCTGTCCTTCCCTCGAACTGCACGAGATTAAGGCCGTTATGATCCTCTTTCAAGGCAATTCTTTTGATTTCATCCACATAGTAATCCACCAGAAAACGCTCGTTCCCTGAAAAGAGATATACACCTTTTATATTTCCGGTTTTAAGCTGCTTTTTAAGCAGGGTAAGTTGGCTCTGTGCCCCGGTCTTCTTTCTGGTTCCATAGCTTCCGGGTGAAGGCATGTGATCCCTCCGTGTCATCTGAATATAGATATTATAGCATTTTTAGGCCAGTCGTACATCGCATGAGGTATTTCCCCCATAGCGGGGTGACACCCTACCTTACATGTCTTTGCCAGGAGGCTGTGCCCACGAAGCAATTCACAAGATTACCACACTTCATTGTTCGGGTTCCAAAGACATAAGCAAAAGCGGGGAATCCTCCCCGCTTCATAGCATTTACAGAGCCTTTGAATTGATCTCCAGCAGGATTTTTTCGATGAATTCATCCAGCGGCATGGAACCCATATCCCCTTCCTTGCGGGATCTGACTGCCACATGGCCGGCCTCGGCTTCCTTGTCCCCAAGAACCAGCATGTAGGGCACCTTCTCCAATTGTGCTTCTCTGATCTTAAAGCCGATCTTTTCATTGCGTCCGTCCAGTTCAACCCGAATTCCCTTTTCTTCAAGCCTTCTCTTTACTTCCTCAGCATAGGGAATATGCTTTTCAACAATGGTGAGTATCTTTGCCTGGACAGGCGAGAGCCATACCGGAAAAGCGCCGGCAAAATGTTCGGTGAGAATGGCAATAAACCGCTCAATGCTGCCGAACACCACCCTGTGGATCATGACAGGCCTGTGCTTTTCTCCATCAGGACCGATATAGTTCAGGTCAAAGCGTTCAGGCATGTTCATATCCAGCTGTATGGTTCCGCACTGCCAGGTACGGCCAATTGAATCCTCCAGATGGAAGTCGATCTTCGGTCCGTAGAAGGCACCGTCACCCTTATTGAGCTTATACTCTATACCCTGATCCTGCAAAGCCTCACTCAACGCCGTGGTGGATTTCTCCCACAACTCGTCAGAACCAATGGATTTTTCAGGACGGGTGGAGAGCTCCACATGGTATTTGAATCCAAAAGTCTTGTAGAATTCGTCAATGAGCTTGATAACGCCAATAACCTCATCCTTGATCTGATCAGGGGTCATGAAGATATGAGCGTCATCCTGGGTGAAGCAGCGAACCCTCATCAGGCCATGCAGGGCTCCGGACAGTTCATGCCGGTGTACAAGACCCAGTTCACCCATTCTTTGGGGAAGATCCCTATATGAGTGGAGCTTGCGTTTAAACACCAGAATGCCGCCCGGACAGTTCATGGGCTTGACTGCGAACTCAGCGTCGTCAATGTCCACACTGTACATATTGTCCTTGTAATTATCCCAGTGCCCGGAACGATACCAGAGTTCCTTTGTCAGCATAATGGGGGTTTTGATCTCCTGGTATCCCCTCTTCTCATGCTCTCTGCGCCAGTAATCTTCCAGAAGGTTCCTCAAAACCATGCCCTTTGGCAGGAAGAACGGGAAGCCCGGACCCTCTTCATAAATATCAAAGAGATCAAGCTCCCTGCCCAGCTTGCGATGATCGCGTTTTTTGGCCTCTTCCAGCCTGTGCAGGTACTCATCCAACTGGCTCTTCTTCGGGAAAGCCGTACCATAAATCCTCTGGAGCATTTTGTTCTTTTCGCTGCCGCGCCAGTAAGCCCCTGCCAATTGCATAAGCTTGATGGCCTTCACCTTTCCCGTGGAGGGCAAGTGGGGTCCGGCGCATAAATCGGTAAACTCACCCTGCTTATAGAAGGATATCTCGGAATCTTCCGGCAGTTCATTGATAAGTTCCACCTTGTAAGGCTCATCCTCCACAAGTTCTAAAGCCTCATCCCTTGGGAGAGTGAAACGCTCAACACCGAGATCCTCCTTGATTATCCTTTTCATTTCTTCTTCGATTGCCTGCATGTCTTCAGGCGTAAAAGGTTTCTCGGAATCAAAATCGTAATAAAAGCCGTTATCGATAGCCGGTCCTATTGCCAGTTTGACACCGGGGTAAAGGCGCTTGACGGCCTGAGCCATGATGTGGGAAGCTGTATGCCAGTAGGTGTGCCTGCCCCCCTCGCTGTCAAAGGTCAGTATGTTCAGACTGCAATCCTCTGTAACAGGCGTGGAAAGATCCTTCACCACACCGTTGATTTCACCGGCCACGGCTACTCTTGCAAGCCCTTCGCTGATACCCCTGGCGATATCCAGTATGGTTTTTCCGCTTTCAACCTGGATCTTGTTTCCGTCCTTCAATGTTATTTGGATCATAATGCTCATCCCTTTCATTTATAAAGCAAATCTATAATTCTACAAATAAAAAAGCACCCATCCATCCAAGGATGAGAGCTTCAAGCCCACACGGTTCCACCCTGGTTGCAGAACAAAGCAAATGCTATGGTCTGCCCCTCAATGATTATAACGTAATCAACGCAAGAGCTTACTGCAACCTTTTCAGCCCCCGAGCTCCAGGGTGGTATCAAAACCTGAATCTACCGGAACAGCTTTCAGCCTGCGGCTGTCCCTCTCTTATTGGTATTCGTATGGTTCGACTTGTCCCTTTCAAAGCCTTTTACGATTAATTTTCATCATACCATAGGCCTATTACGCTGTCAACGGATACGTTTTGGGGCGAAATAATGAGCAAAAATCTTATACGTTTAATTCAGGAATCTCAAGGCGTATTAAAAAATTGTCATATTTGATTTCGATGCATTGTAACTTATAGGCAGTGGGCAGCATGGGCGAAACTTATATGATCTTTTGACCTGAATATTTGCTGTTTTGCTCCTGACCGGAAACGGAGCGTGTGTCATGAAACAACACTTTAATTACATCATCGTCCTAATACTATTGATGGCTGCACTCACATTTTCCGGATGCAGAGAACCGTCGTCAGCCATACTGGCTTGCGAAGGATCTACCTCCATGCAGAAAATGATGCAGGAAATGGCAGATACCTATATGGCCACTCATACCAATATTACAGTGGAGTATACGGGCAATGGATCCAGTGCAGGCATAAGAGCTGTAATTGCCGGAACTGCCAATATTGGAGCCGTCTCCAGAGTGGTCATGGAGGAGGAACTAAATCAGGGGCTCCAGGCTGTTCATATTGCCTGGGATGCAATTGCGGTTATTGTCCATCCCTCGAATATCGTCCAGGACTTGACCAGCGAACAGGTTGCACGGATCTATAAAAAGGAGATCACAAACTGGTCCGAGGTTGGCGGCCCGGACTCGGAAATTGTGGTTATCACCCGTGACCCGGCCTCTGGTACGAGGGAGGCTTTTGATGGCCTCTTCGGGATACGGGATGAGGTTAAGGCCGATCAGGAAGCTGCAAAAACCGGGGAAACACTTTTAGCTGTGGCACAAAACCCCCATGCTGTGGGTTATATCTCTTTGAACTACGTAAGGAAGGGGGTTAAAGCCCTTCGTATTGACGGTAAGGTACCATCTTCTGAAAACGTTCTGAACGGCAGCTATGAAATAAGGCGTCCGCTGATGATCGTAACTAAAGGAGCCCCTGATGCTATCGAGCAGGAATTCATAGATTTTATGTTTTCAGAGGAAGGAAAAGCCATTATTGGCCGGGAGGCAATCCCTGTTGAGAGAAACAGGTGAAATGTAGCCGGGAAAAGGTTGAGGGAACTGATGAATAAAAAAAGAACAAATCCGGAAACACCAGGTTTTGAGAAAACTATGGAGCTTGTTTTTGTGGTAAGCGCCTGGGTCAGCATCATATCAGTCGTTCTGATCACAGTCTACATCTTTGCAGCGGGACTGCCGCCAATTATAAAAATAGGTGTCTCCAGGTTTATTTTTGGAACCCAATGGAAACCCACTGCTGAATCCCCCCAATTCGGTATTTTCCCGATGATCGTGGCCTCCCTGTTAGGAATGGCTGGCGCCTTGGTCACAGGAGTTCCTGTGGGTCTGTTTACAGCTATTCTGCTTTCCGAACTGGCGCCAAAAAGGATGGCATCTTTCCTGAGAGGTTGCATGGAGCTTATGGCGGGCATTCCATCGGTTGTGTACGGATTCTTTGGATTGACGGTCATCGTACCCTTTATAAGAGTTCGCCTGGGAAGTACGACCGGCAACAGCCTTTTGGCCATGATAGTCATTCTGTCTGCCATGATCCTTCCAACCATTGTGAGCATATCCGAAACATCCCTTCGAGCCGTTCCAAAAGAGTACAGGGAAGGATCCCTGGCCCTGGGTGCTTCAAGGGTGGAAACCATTTTCAAGGTGACCATCCCAGCGGCAAAATCGGGGATCATGGCCTCGGTGGTGCTTGGGATGGGACGGGCTGTCGGCGAAACCATGGCTGTTATCATGGTGTGTGGCAATATTTCACGCATCCCCCGTTCTCTTCTGGATACGGTGAGCCCCATGACCGCCACAATCGCAAAGGACATGTCCTACGCAGGCCCTTTCCATCAGTCTGCACTTTTTGGAATCGGTGCGGTGCTTTTTCTTTTCATAATAATTCTCAACATTGTTTTGAATGTGGTGGTTCAAAGATCGGCTGAAGGAAACAGGTCAATAAATGAATAGGAAAAGAAGAACCAAAGATCTTTTATTAACCATTTTAATATGGGCATTTTCTCTTAGCGGTGCTGTTTTTTTGATATGGATGCTGATATCGGTGATATCCAAAGGGCTTCCCGGCATCAATCTGGAGTTAATAACAAGTGAGTATAATCTTTATAAGGGCAGGACAGGCATACTACCCATGATTGCCGGAACTCTGATCCTGATTTTTTCCACCCTGGTTATAACAGTTCCCATAGGTGTCTGCGCAGCCATTTATCTGACCGAATATGCAAAACAGGGGTTGCTTGTCAGAACCATCAGGATTGCCACAGAAAGCCTTTCCGGAATTCCCTCCATTATCTATGGCCTTTTCGGTTTTATCTTTTTCAAGAATAGTCTCGGACTTGGGTTCTCCGTTCTCTCCGGTGCACTGACGCTCAGCATAATGGTTTTACCTCTGGTGGTGAGAACCACTGAGGAGGCGCTGAAATCAGTGGATCCCGGTTATCGTGAGGCCAGCCTGGCCCTTGGAGCCTCCCGGCTCTATACCACATGCAGGGTTGTTCTCCCCTGTGCCATTCCCGGTATTCTTACAGCCGTCATCCTCAGCATGGGAAGGGTGATTGGCGAAACGGCTGCCGTAATCTTCACCGCAGGCTCAGTACCTAAGATCCCTCGATTGGGACGTTTTCTGACTTCCAGTATCCGGACCCTATCGGTACACCTCTATGTGGTTGCACTGGAGGAGGCTGATTTCACGGGTGCTTATGCCACTGCCGCCATATTGATAGTAATCATTGCGGTACTCAACTTCACCGCCAAGAGAATAGTACGGCGAATATAACGAGATTGCCGCGCTCCGCAGTGACATCCATATATGTCATTGCGAGGAGGCCTTACCGACGAAGCAGTCTCGTAGATCGCCGCACCGCGCTGCGCTTCGTTCGCGATTACATGCTTATGTTTGGCAGACGCAGCACAACGACCGGCTTTACGGGATCCCTGAATACATTTGCCACGCCAGCAATAACAAAGGACTAGACAGATAGATACATGAAGAGATCCCCTAAGGTTGAGGTCGCATTGCGATAAGGCGCTTAAAACGCTCTGCGAGAATGAGAAAAGGGCGGTCTATGTCTTATTCGAAAACGATAAAGTCCTTGATTCTCTCCAGGGTTTTGGGCCCAATCCCCTTCACGTTCAAAAGATCCTCTGGGGTTTTGAAGGGTCCGTGCTCGTCCCTGTATGCAATGATGGCTCTGGCTTTGACCTCTCCTATATAGGGCAGGGAGATAAGCTCATCCATGCTGGCTTTATTGATATTGACCTTTAAAGTCCCCGGTGGTTCAAAGCCGGGCTTGCTTTCCACATCATCTTCATCAGGAACATCATAGAAACTGTCATCATAGGGCGCAGCATCCTGGTCAGGCCTTTCGGAAACCAGAGGAGTTTGGGTGGTCATGATCCGTATGGTTTCACCATGTTCATGTCCCACTTTCCATACAATCAGGATGGTGAGGGCCAGCAAAACCAGAAAAAGTGCCACAAGATACTCCCAGGGTATTTTCAGTTCCAGCTTTCCGATCCGAATACGCATAATATCCCCGTCCGGATAAATTACCGTTCCAGGCTATACATCCTGATAATTCCATTGTATATTATTCATTCCATTATCTCAAGGAAAATCTTGGCTTACATCCTTTATGCCTTGAGTAAGTACTCAACCTAACCTATAATAAAGGTAAGGGATCTCACTTTTCCTACAGAAAAAACCAATCAAATGCGAAAGATGCCATCCTGTACGGTATGGCACAGGAGTGATACATTTTGAAAAAGTTGTCAGCAGTATACTTTTTTCTTGTTTTTTTAATCTTTTTTCAATTTGGTTTTCCTGCCTTTGCGGATGAAGTACCGGATATTAACGCGGAGGCTTTTATCCTGATGGACATGGAATCAGGACAGATTCTTTGCGAGAAAAATGCCGATCAGGAAAGATCTCCAGCCAGCACCACCAAAATACTCACTTCAATAATCGCTCTGGAGCGTGCTTCCCTTGACACCGAGATGACTGCGTCACAAAGAGCCATTGACAGCGTCGACATTTATAACTATGTTACAGCAGGGATAAAGCCTGGCGAGATCATAAAACTGGAGAATCTGCTTGAGCTGATGCTGGTTACCTCTGCTAATGAGGTAGGATATATCATTGCGGAAAATGTCTCACCCGACGGAACTATTGCTGGTTTTGTCCGGTTGATGAACCAAAAGGCTGAGGAACTCGGACTCACAGGAAGTCACTTCACCAATCCATGTGGTTTGGAAGACCCGGATCATGTCTCCACTGCCAGGGATCTGGCCATATTGGGTCGCGAGGCTATGAAATATGACGCTTTTCGCGAGATTGTGGCAAAAACCGAAATCACCATGCCCGATACGAATTTCAGGAAGAGTCAGGATTGGAACGCCAGTTACCTGACCTATACCAACAGACTGCTCATATCCCGCTCGAAGTACTATTCCAAGGTAACGGGCATCAAGACAGGCTACACCGATCCGGCCGGACGCTGCCTGGTGGCTTCAGCCGTCAATCCCGACGGAATGGAACTGATCAGTGTTGTTCTGGGGGCTGATATCCAGAATCCAAATATAGTGTTTGAGGAATCCCAAAAGCTTTTGGAGTATGGATTCGCCAATTACAGCGTGCAGGATGTGGTTAAAGACGGCGAATATATAGGCAGGTCAGAGGTTGCAGATGCCGTGGACGCCAAAAAAGTTGAGCTGATCTCTCAAGGAAGCATACGGCATATCCTGCCTCTTGATACCGAAAAACTGAATCAGAACCTTACCCTGGTGAAAAAGCTGAATGAACCCTTTAAGGCTCCCATCGAAAAGGGGCAGGTGTTAGGCAGCCTGGAATATTTTTATAATGGCAAATCCATAGGTTCAGTCAGTATAGTAGCCAGTAATTCCATTGAAAAAACCACCATTGCCCAGATACGTGACAAGTATATGGAGATTGTAAATGACAAACGATTTACCCTGGGCTTGAAGATAGCCGGCGTTCTCATCATCGTCCTGATAGTTTTAAGACTGGTTCTCAAGGCCGTTTCGCGAAGATCCAACAGAAGAAGACGCTATTATTCTTCTGCCTCTTCAAGAAAAAAGAAGAATGTCAGGTTCAGAAACTTCAGATGATCATGCTAATTGCTCAGGCACGTATCATCAGCCTAACAGATATAGCAGAGGCTGTCTCAAAGCATTTTGCGAGGCAGCCTCTTATTGATCCCAAATATTAATGGCAGGTTCAAAAAACCTGCCTTTCAAATACGTAAACAAAGCCTACATGGGCAGCTCTGGCGGCCTTACGCTCTCCATCCTGTTGATCCCCTGGGGCTGAACCTCCACAATGATGGGGATGATCATGGGTCTTCTCTTTGTCTTTTTGTACAGGAAAGAATTCAATTCATCCTTGATGGCATTGCGCATGGATGTCCAGTTGTTACCTCTCCTGCTTACAGATTTAACCAGCGCGTCCCTGGCCAGAACCTTAACCTCTTCGATCAGTTCCTCAGATTCTCTGACGTAAACAAAGCCCCTTGAAATGATCTCCAGATCGGCCATTTGGTTGCCATTGGAATCTATGGCTGCCACCACTATGATCAGCCCATCCTCGGAAAGAATCTTCCTGTCGCGAAGAACTATCTCCCCCACATCTCCCACACCAAGACCATCAACCAGAACGCTGCCTGATTGAACCGAGCCTGTTATTTTAGCGGTTCTTGATGTCAGTTCCAGCACCTTTCCATTCTGCATGGTGAATATATTCTTCTCAGGCATCCCCATGGATTCTGCCAGTTTGGCATGCATCTTCAGATGCCTGTACTCACCGTGGATGGGAATGAAGAACTTGGGCTTGGTAAGCCTGTGCATGAGCTTGAGCTCCTCCTGCTTGGCATGGCCCGAAACATGGATGTCGATGAGGTCGTCGTAGATAACCTCTGCACCCTTCTTGAACAATTCATTGATCACATTGTAGATCATCTTCTCATTTCCGGGAATAGGGCTGGCCGATATGATGACCATATCCCCCTCATCGATTTCTACCTTCTTATGGGTGGAACTGGCTATGCGGGACAGGGCGGACATGGGTTCACCCTGACTTCCAGTAGTAATGATCACCAGTTCCTCCGGCTTATACCTCTTAATGCGGTCGATGTCGATCAAAGTGTCTTCAGGAAAGGACAGGTATCCAAGCCTGATGGCTGCAGTGGCCACATTTATCATGCTGCGGCCGCACAAAGCAACCTTCCTTCCATATTTAACAGCAGAATTCAGCACCTGCTGGATACGGTGGATGTTGGATGCGAAGGATGCCACAATAATCCTGGATTTTGCTCCCCTGAAAATATTGTCAAAGGTATCCCCCACAACTCGCTCGGACATGGTGTAACCGGGCCTTTCCACATTGGTGCTGTCCGACATTAAAAGCAGTATGCCCTTCTTCCCCAGTTCAGCAATTCTGGCCAGATCCATTGGTTCTCCCTCAATAGGGGTCTGATCAATCTTAAAATCGCCTGTATGGAGAACCGTCCCAACAGGTGTATTGATAGCCAGAGCAACCGCGTCAGCGATGCTGTGGGTGGATCTTATAAACTCCACCTTAAAAGGTCCCAGTTGAATGGTTTGCCCCTGCTTGACGATCTTAAGTTCCGTCCTGTCGTTCAACTGATGCTCAACGAGCTTGTTCTCCACAAGAGCCAGGGTCAGTTCGGTTCCATATACCGGTACCGGAAGCCGCTTTAACACATAGGGAAGGGCTCCGATATGATCCTCATGCCCATGGGTCAATACGATGCCCCGCACTTTCTCCGCGTTCTTTTCCAGGTAGGTAATATCAGGAATAACCAGGTCAACACCCAGCATCTCATCTTCCGGAAAGGCCAGGCCGCAATCCACCACTATGATGCTTTCTCCATATTCGAAAACGGTCATGTTCTTTCCGATCTCTTCCATTCCCCCAAGGGGAATCACCTTCAGTTTATTCTTTTTTCTTGTTGCCACAAAAACCTCCACAATTCTATATCTGTCTTTATGTATATCTCTTAATTCTTATTGCCTTTATTTGTTTTACCTCATCAAGTATAATCTAAGTATATCATCGTCTCCCTAAGCTTAACACAGCATTGGGATGGAGAATTCATATGCACATTATTCTTCCCAAAAAAGTCCGCTCTATAATCGCTATTCTTAACCATGGGGGCTTTCACGCCCATGTGGTGGGAGGCTGCGTCCGTGATATGGTCATGGGCAAAGAACCCCATGATTGGGATATCACCACCTCCGCAAGGCCGGAGCAGGTCAGGGAGCTGTTTCAAATCACCCTGGATACCGGCTTAAAACACGGTACAGTTACCGTAAATTTCGAGGGTCAGTTATGCGAAATAACCACCTGGCGCACCGATCTGAGCTATATAGATCATCGGCATCCTGAACAGGTAAGGTTTACCGATTCACTGGAATCCGACCTTGCCCGAAGGGATTTTACCATCAATGCCATGGCCTTTCATCCTGATGAAGGCATCACAGATCCTTTTGGGGGCATGGGAGATATCAGCAAAAAGCTCATCCGGTCGGTGGGGGATCCGGTTGAACGCTTCAGTGAAGACGCCCTGCGAATGCTGAGGGCTATCCGCTTTTCCGCCCAACTTGGTTTTGATATTGAGAACCAAACCTATTATGCCATCAAAACCCTCCACAGGGATATTGGCTATATCAGCTTCGAAAGGATCCGGATCGAACTGGACAAAATCATGTCATCCGCTCATCCGGACAAGATTGGTCTGATCTGGGACACCCAGCTGTCAACCCATATTTTCCCGGGCATACCCGCCTTTCCCGAATCATTGATGAAAGCATGCCAGGACCCACATGGCAGGAGAGGTCCGGTTTTCATTCTAAGCAGCCTCTTTTATGGGGCATTTGAGCAGGAGAGTGCAGAGCATGCCGGCTTCCTTCTCAGGCGGCTGAAATATGATAATCGCACCATTTCAAATGTTAAGAAAGTCCTTAAGGCCGCGGATCTTCTTAAAGCTCCGACTCAGCGCAATATCAGGTGCGCCTGCCATCTTTACGGGGTAAAGGCCGCAGAGCTGGCATTGAGCGTGCTGGCATTGGACAACCACCACCAAAATAAGGACAGCATTGATCCTTCGCTGGTGAATGAGCCGCTTCCCCTTCAGATTTCAGGTACCGACCTGATCCGGTCGGGTATCGATGAGGGAAGAGATATTGGCGTCATTCTCTCATTATTGAACCTGTGCCTCTATGAGAAACCCCAGCTCAACCATACCGATATCCTGCTTCTGCTTTCTGAGGAGTTCCATAAAAAACTCCATGGGAACAACCTGTTGTAATATATCGAAATCATACATTACGAGAAAGGGATTGACCTATAATAGCCAATCCCCCTATCGCCTTTTTAAATAACCTGACTGCAGGAAATTATGCCTTTCCGGCGCAGCCCAGAACATTGATCAGCTTATGCTTCACAAGCTTTTTGATCTCTTCCCTGGCAGGACCTAGGTACTTTCTGGGATCAAACTCTGCGGGGTTCTCGGCAAATACCTTACGGATGGTAGCGGTCATGGCAAGACGGAGATCTGAGTCGATGTTGATCTTGCAAACTGCCATGGAAGCAGCCTTCCTCAGCATTTCTTCGGGTACGCCTTTGGCTCCGGGCATGTTGCCGCCGAACTTGTTGATCTGGTCAACATATTCCGGTATAACCGATGATGCACCGTGCAATACGATGGGGAATCCGGGGAGTTTTTTCTGGATCTCCTCAAGGATATCAAAGCGGAGCTGTGCTTCGCCCTTGAATTTGAAAGCACCGTGACTGGTTCCGATGGCAATGGCAAGAGAGTCAACTCCGGTGCGGCTGACAAATTCCTCAACCTCTTCGGGTCTTGTAAAGGCAGCGTCTTCTTCGCTGACATTAACGGCATCCTCAATACCGGCAAGCCTTCCCAGCTCACCTTCAACGGTTACTCCCTTGTCATGGGCATATTCTACAACCTTTTTGGTCAGAGCAATATTCTCCTCGAAGGGCAGATGGGAACCGTCGATCATAACAGAGGTGAAACCACCGTCGATACAGGATTTGCAAAGTTCAAAGCTATCACCGTGATCGAGGTGCACAGCAATGGGAAGATCGGTTTCGGCCAGAGCAGCCTCGATCAGCTTCATCAGATAAGTATGATTGGCATACTTGCGGGCACCTGATGAAACCTGCAGAATGAGCGGAGCGTTAACTTCCTTAGCTGCTTCAGTTATTCCCTGAACAATCTCCATGTTGTTGACATTGAAGGCGCCAATGGCATAACCGCCTTCATAGGCCTTCTTGAACATCTCAGTGGTATTTACAAGCGGCATTTTGTCATCTCCTTTTGTTATATAAATTTGTGAAAAAATTCACATCATTCCATCATTATTTTACCAGAATATCATAACAAATCAAGACTGTTTAAGCCTACAGTTCATCGACAATCTCGGAGCTGTACTGGTTCTCATCCTGATACCGAACCTTGTGATACCGGTTTTGATCCGCCTTAAAATAAAGGATTCCACTTTTTCTTATATCAATGCGTATCCTGTCGAACACATCGGCCTGGATAAGATTGACAATTTCGGGGATATAATCAATGGGATTGTGATCAGTTTTAGCCTCTATCAGTATGGGTATTCCACCGTCTTTTCCAGGCTGGAATACCGTGATATGCACACTGCCAATTTCAAATTCCCTTTCTGTGGGGTACAGAAGATCCCGCTCAAACAAGGCCTGATTCATATGGTCAATCCCTCCGGTAAGCATATTCTGCGAACTTTACTAAACAGTTTATACCATTGATGTCTCCCGTTCAAGTATCATAACAACTATTTTATCCTGTTTGCATATGTTGCCGGGTTGGAAGGGACGTGATATTCTAGTAATAGGCCTACTTTGCAGGGCTGTTTTAGTTCACGCAATTCTATGAAATGGGGGGCTCATTTCAGTCCGGAGCATTTATAAATGACATCCGGCTCTTATTTTCATGAAAGAAAAAACTATTTGGGAGGTTCAATAATGCAGTACAGAAATTTTGGTCAGTGTGGCTTTCAGGTCTCGGCGCTGGGATTTGGAACCATGCGTTTTCCCACCGATGACAAAGTGAATGAAAGGGTTGGAGACAGGTTCAGCAATAATATTGTAGAGCCTGAAGCCATCCGTATGATCCGTTATGCCATCGACCAGGGGGTAAATTATATTGACACCGCTTATGGCTATCACGGGGGATTCAGCGAGGTTGTAACCGGTAAGGCCTTAAAGGACGGTTACAGGGAAAAAGTGTTCCTGGCTACCAAATCTCCCGTCTGGCTTGTAGAAAAGCCCGAAGATTTTGACAGGATTTTAGATGAACAGCTTGAGAGGCTTCAGACAGATGTTATTGATTGCTATATGCTTCACAGTCTTTCCAGGGATACATGGCAGAATAAAGTCCTTAAACACAATTTAATTGATAAGGGCGAAGCGGCAAGGAAAGCCGGCAAGATCAGGTATTTTGGATTCTCTTTCCATGACAATCTGGATACCTTTAAAGAAATTGTGGATCATCATGACAAATGGGATTTCTGTCAGATCCAGTACAACTATATGGATACTGAGAATCAGGCAGGTACCGAAGGTTTGAAATACGCCGCGTCCAAAGGATTGGCCGTAATAATCATGGAACCCCTCCTGGGAGGCCGCCTGGCAAATCCGCCCAGAGAAGTGATTGATATCTTCGAGGCAACCGGTAAAAAGGATTCGGCCGCTTCCTGGGCTCTTAAATGGTTGTGGGATCAACCCGAGGTTTCGCTGGTGCTCAGCGGTATGAGCAATATGCAGCAGGTAAAGGAGAATATCCAAACTGCCAATGATTCAGGAATCGGTCTATTCAGTAAAGAGGATTTTGAGATCATAGCAAAGGTTCGTGCATGCTTTGAGGCAAGGGCAACCATCCCCTGCACCAAATGCCGCTATTGCATACCCTGTCCCAGTAATGTGGATATCCCCGGAATCTTTGAGTTGTATAACGAAAGCGTTATCTATGATGATCCTCAGACATCACAAAATTCCTACAAGCATTTCTTTGATGAGGACACCAAGGCCAATCTGTGCATTGGTTGCAAGGTCTGTGAGGAAGTTTGTCCGCAGCATATCCCCATAAGCGAATGGATGCCCAAGGTTCATGCAGCATTGACAGAAGAATAGAGAATCACATTGCAAAAGTTTTTTAAGGCAGACCACGAGTCTGCCTTTGTTTTTTGTAAAATATCAAGCCTTTCAAACAGATCTGACCGAAGGTCAGGGATTTCATTAAGGCAGCATAGGGTTGACAGATGTTGTATATTATTATACTATCTTATTGATATCATTTTGATATCTTACTGAAAGGAGGATCATAGTAATGGCAAACTTGAATCATGCAAATCAAAAGCAGATGATCTACGAGGAAATACCGGCGAAGTACAAAAGCGGAATGAGCATGCTCCTGCTGAACATCTTTCTGATGCTTGTAGCCATAGGAGTATTCATCTTAGGAATAATCATGGAAAATGCGCTGGGTACTGTAATAGCAGTGGCAGGCCTTCTCTACTTCAGCGTTATAGGGCC
>Ga0209537_1000811_pt1 | contig 37330 bp, 35 predicted proteins | sample BioPla4DNA1_FD_187698 | JGI IMG/M metagenome (GOLD analysis project Ga0209537, IMG submission 187698) | Biogas fermentation microbial communities from Germany - Plant 4 DNA1 (SPAdes) (version 2) | ecosystem: Engineered > Bioreactor > Anaerobic > Digestate | place: Bielefeld, North...
AAAAAGCAAATCTGAGGCTCTCGCTGTCTGACATGACATTTCCCCACCAACTGACCCGTCTTATATTGCTTGAGCAGATATACCGGGTATTTAAAATAATAAATGGTGAACCGTATCATAAATAGGAAAGGCAGTATTATCCTCATAACCTGGTATAGCATATGTTCTGAATATGATATAATAATATCAGGTGGTGATTTTATGAAAAAGTATAACTTTACTATTTTGATAGAAAAAGATGAAGATGGAGTGTATGTTGGTTCTGTTCCAGCGTTGAAAGGATGCCATACTCAGGCTAAAACAGTAGAGGAATTGCTTCCCAGAATAAAAGAGGCAATTGAATTGTGTCTGGAAACAGAAGATGATGGGTTCTTCCAGAATGAATTTGTAGGAGTTCAGCAAATCGAGGTTGTCGTATGAGTAAACTGACTATTATTTCTTCCAAAGATATGGCTAAAATATTGGAAAGCCTTGGATTTAAGGAGATACGCCAGAAAGGAAGTCATAAGAGTTATAAGCACGCCGATGGAAGAACTACAGTCGTTCCATTTCACGGAGAAGATTTGGGAAGGGGTCTTATTAGAAAAATATTGAAAGATATAGAAATAACTCCTGATGAATATGAAGAGTTGCGGAAACGGATTTAGGATGGTCTTTAAATAGATGTAGGTATGCCACCCTATCAGTTAATCTATCTCAAGAGTTTAAGGTGAACCTCCTTTTAGGAGGTCTTTTTACATGTAGAATAAATAGTCATGTATTAAGTAATATACGGTGAACCGTATCATAAATAGGAAAGGCAGTATTATCCTCATAACCTGGTATAACATTTAGATGGGTTTGTGATATAATATTGGTGTAATATGTATGACAGGCAGGTGAATAATGTGAGTCCGCTATCGAAAGAGTTAATTATAAAGTTAGCAAAGGAAAATGACTCAGAACTTCTTAGAGAAGTTTTAAATTATTATGCCTTTTTAAAGAATAAGAAGGAGCAGGAAGCCAGGAAACAGTGGGAGAGCATTCAAGAAGTCCAGCCTGATAAAGAGGAAATTGAAATAATTAATGAATTTGAGAATAATCCTGAGAAGTTTCAGTTTGTCAGTATGGAAGAAGTTCTGAAGGAGTTAGGGATTAATGAATCAGAACTACAAAATTGACATAAGTAAGAATGCTTTGAAGTTTATTAATAAACAGGATACTTATCAAAGGAAGAGGATATTATCTGCTATTTATGGATTGCCTAAGGGAGATGTAAAGAAGTTAAAAGGCTATGAGTATTATAGACTTAGAGTTGGAGATTTCAGAGTTATTTTTACTAAGAATGATAAAGAACTCATAATACTGGTTATCGATATAGGAAACAGAGGTCAGGCATATGAGAATCTATAGATTTGTCGTACATGATGTACGACTTTTTATTTAATATCTCAAGGAAGTCATGTATCTGGTAATACACGGTGAGCCCTATCATAAGTGCGGACAATGGATCAGGTCATTTGCGAACTCCACTGAAATGGAATGCGATATAATAATAACAGGTGGCGATTTTATGAGAGAAGACTGTGATCTTAAGGCTTATTCATTATCTGAGATCGTGAATATGAAGATTCATGGGCGTACGACCGGGAATCTTTCACCGCTGACACTGTTCTGGACCGGAAGCGGTGTCGAGTTCAACGCCAGGGGTGCGGAACTGTGGATCGAGATCGAGGCTGACTACGACGTATATGAGCCCTGGATAAGCATACTCATCGACTCATATCCTGTAGCAAGGCAGATGGTGCCGGCGGGAAGGCATTGGATATGCGTATTCAGAGGAATGAATGCAGGCATTGCAAAGAATGTGCGTATAGTTAAGGAAGTCCAGCCCATGAGTTTTGGCAAGGGGTGCCTGATACATATACATTCAGTAAAATTCGACGGTGAATTCCTGCCGGTTAAAGACAGGCCTTACAAAATCGAGTTCATAGGCGACAGTATAACTTCAGGAGAAGGGACCGTCGGGGCTCAATGTGAACAGGACTGGATCCCCATGTGGTTCAGTGCGACGGACAATTATACATATATGACAGCAACAGCGCTGAATGCGGACTACAGGGTCATTTCCCAGAGCGGATGGGGCGTCCTGACGAGCTGGGACAACAATCCGAACTGCAATATGCCCAAATACTACGAGCAAGTCTGCGGGATATTGTCGAAAGAGGACTGCACAGTGCCGGAAGCATTCGGCCTGAATGACTTTGACTCGTGGCAGCCGGATGTCGTTGTCGTCAATCTTGGTACAAATGACGCAAATGCATTCTATTCACCTGAGTGGGTCGACGAAATATCCGGAGTCCGCCATAAGCAGAGACTGAATGAAGATGGTACTTACAATGAGGAGGACCTGGCGGCATTTGAAAAAGCTGCTGAGGGTTTCTTAAGAATACTCAGAAAGCATAATAAAAACGCGCATATCGTATGGGCTTACGGCATGTGCGGCACTCCTCTGATGTCAGCGATTTACCGCGCAACAGATGCTCATAGACGAAGTACCAGAGACAGGAAGGTATCTGTATTCCAGCTTCCCGATACCACGAATGAGACTATGGGCTCGAGATACCATCCGGGCAGGCTGGCCCACGAAAAAGCTGCAAAAGAGCTTGCCAACTATATCGGCATGCTTCTGCCGCAAAAGCAATGCATTAAGCATGACTGAGATCAGGGAAGTGTGCATCAGCCCAGATGCACCACAGGTCCATGCCGGATATTTGCTGACACGTGGATCTTGTATTACTGGAGCGCCTGATATGCGCTTGTTTTAATATTAATATTCTTTATCAGTCCACCACATTCTCCCATGAGATCCTGAAGCTGCTTCTCCACAATAATGTACTGATAAGAGCTGATACGGCGATGTTTGCATACACACCGAAAGGCGTTGCCAGTGACAAAAGAAAATGTATCCCGGCAAGCAGTGCCGATATGAAGAATGACAAAAACACTATCCCTGCAGTGTTTCCGTCCTGGGTGTGCTGAAAGTCCCTGCAGAATGGGAGCTCTTTTTTTGACATTCTGAATATGAGCATCAGTACGATTATCAGGTTGAAAAATATCAATATTATGTCCGGGATCACTCTTGCTCCCATGATCAATACGAAAATGACACCGGGAAACAGGTAAACCGGGATGATGAACCTGATCAGATAACTCTTGACTGCACCTCTGAAAACAGGCACAGGTGATTCCAGCGGCAGCGCCTTATAAATCCAGGCACCTTTGTAATCTTCACTTTTGCTGATCATCAGGATCATGCTTCCGATTATGACTACCGTTAAATAGAGGCCGAAATAATATGAGCCTTCTTTTATGCCCCTGAGGCTATCTGCAGGAGATGTGCCGCCACTGAACGCTCCGATCAGAATTATGAAAGGCATGACGGCGGCAAAGGCCAGTGACGGATACACCTTGAGCTTCAGCGTGCGCTCGTTCCCGGTCACGTTTTGCGCAAACAGATAGAATAAACGCTCCTGGTCTGTCCGGCAAATCAGTTTTGCCAGACCCTGCTGAAAACGTTTCCTCAGAGAACTGAAGCTGCCTTTTCCAGCGCTGTTGTTATTCAGCTTCTGCAGGTTCTTCTCAAAGCCGGGTGCCACGACCCTGACATAAAGGATCAGCGATATGACCGGCATTACCAGGGCAATAATGCTGAGACTCAAATAGTATGTTGACATATCACCTTCCAGGAACAGGCTGAACGGAGCGGCAAACCACGCCGTGGGCATGAGATAATGCCACCATGCGGGCGAGACCGTCGGCATGATATCAGTGATATTGAAGATACGGCCTATAAGCTGATAAAAGATAAGAAGTGCAACAGATAGCACGATCTGAAAATAATTGATCATATCCTTCAGCTTTTCTCCGTCAAAGAAAACAAGTATGGATGTGTAAAGTATCGAGGTAAAAAATACAACAAAGCCGCATATCAGGATGAGCTCCAGCAGGAATACGCCGAAGAACACGACACCATATCTCATGGTGCCGATCAACAGTGCGGGACCGGCCAGCGCTCCTGCGATATGGAACAGGTAATAAATAATGTGTATGACTTTTGCCGCATTCAGCGTTTTCGGATCAACAGGCCGCGAAAGTAATATGTTCTTTTCCCTGACATCCAGCAGTACTGATGAAAAATCGGAAATCATCGTGGACATCAACAAAAATATGATAATGCCTGTCGTCATATTGAACTTGAGGTAGGCGGACATGGGCAGCAGCACTATCAGCCCGGCAAACAGGCCCATGAATGCATATAGAAACAGGCTTCTCCTGAAATAGTTGCTGTTTTCCCTGACCTCCCTGTTATTTGCAAGCACAGTGGGCACTCTTCGCGAATCCATTATCAGCCTGATCCCGAGTATCAGCCTCAGGGTCCTGTAATCAATGCCGCAGCGCCTGAGCACACCTTCAAATCTGTCGAGGAGCTTCAAAAGACCGGATTTTTTCATGGCTGCACCTCTTGTATGACAGATATGAATTCATCAGCTATTTCCCTGTGCCTGCTGAAGCCTGTGAGCTGGTTGAAAATCTCTTCGAGGGAGCCCTCCGCGCTCTTTTTAAGTTCGTCGAAGGTGCCGTCTGCTATGATCCTGCCTTCATTTACAAGTATTATCCTGCCTGCTTTACCTCAGGCCAGGCTATGAGGCTGAGGACGGAAAGGTCCATATACCAAACCTGTTTGTGAAATTTTCAGGTTTGTTTGAGCAAACGCCCTATTTTACTTCGGCAAATCTGAAAAAGCTGAAAAAGGCAGGGTTGATATTTGACTCCATAAAGGATTTCAAATGCTGCAACACACACGACGTATCCAGTAATGCCTTCACCGGACTGCTGGGAGAGGACGGTCTGATCGACAGGAGTGTCCTCTATTCGTTAGCCGCATATAAATACAGCTATCTTCGTATCGAATACCAGGACATATTTGTTGAAAGGCTGAATTATCTGCTTGCGAATAAGGATTCGATATTCCAGTATCCGGATGCCATCAGCGACGATACGATACTGAATGCTGTTCTGAACATAGACCCGCAGATAATGATGCTGTATCAGAACTATGACTATCAGTACGATGTCCCTTATATCATCATACGCAACGAAGACCGGCGCAGCTTTACCACTGAACAGGGATGCGTCCTGGCATTGCTGGATCTGCTTGGGTTCGATATCATAATAGTTTCAGATAAAGGTTACGCAGATGTCGAAAACATTATAAAAAAGGACCTGTTCGATGTCCACTATAATTATGCCATGGAGGAAAACTCTTTCCGATCGTTCCTGAGAAAAAAGACTGACAGTATCCCTTCAAGGAAAGTCCTGAATGGCCTGGCCGCAGCGGCAGCAGTACTGTTGCTGACTCTTGGGATATACGGGGCTTCAAGGATGTTTGGCAATAAAACAGGGTCACCAGCGGCTGTCGGCACTACAGAGACAGTAGAAGTCGATACCGAAACGGAACAGGTCGGTGATACTGAGTCCGGTCAAACGGAAGCTGACAAATCGATAGCCGGTCAGACGGAAACCGGCTATACGGAAGCCGGCCTGACAGAGACAGAGACCAGCAGGGAACAGACCGATCAGACTGAGACAGGACGAACAGAAGCAAATTCCACACAGAGCAGTCAGGAAGCGACCGGCCAGACAGTAGCCGGCAATGCAGAGGTAAAATTTGCAGATGCCGCATTTGAGAAAGTGATACGCAGTTTGCTTGACAAACCGGATGGTGTGATATATGCTGCTGACCTTGAGCAGGTACGTGAGATAGCTGTATGGGGAGATTTGACCGGATATCCTTCGGAGACGGGCCGGGAAGGAATGAGCGGTGAAGAGCTGTGGTTCATGGATGAAGAGGGCAATTTGCATACCGAAAGAGGAGGTATCAGAAGCCTTGAGGATTTGAAATGGTTCCCGAACCTGATGTATTTTCAGTTGGTATATAATGAAGTAGAAGACATCAGTATCCTTGCCGATATGAAAAAACTTGTTTCGGCTGATTTGAGCTTCAACCGTATAAGCGATATATCACCTCTTGCAGAGGCGAAAAATCTGATGACTTTACATATTACTGACAATCAGATCAGTGATATATCCGCGCTGAGCAACCTCAAACTTTTACGGACCCTGTCACTGCAGAACAATAATGTTGAGGATCTGGAGCCATTGAAGGATATGGAGCAATTGGAATCGCTGGACAGATCATATGAGGAGGGTTTTCGCTTCATAGAAGTGGATATATGCCTTACTTCTGACGGCGTACCCGTCTTGCTGCATGACTGGGGCAATGCCAACTGGTTTGCCGGGATCGGATACTCTACTGAACAGCCGCACTGGGTGGAGTAAGAAGAATGTCACCTTCTGATCACCTTTGACGGTGCTATGCCGTGGTATTTTTTAAAGAGCTTGCTGAAGTAATATGCGTCGTCATATCCCACGGCTCTGGCTATGGACTTGACGGATCGCCCGCCCGCCATCAGCATTTCCCTGGCTTTTGACAGTCGTATTTTTATGAGATAATTTATCGGGGTCTCGCCTGTCTCATCTTTGAACACCTTTGATATATAGGCAGGACTCAGATAAATCTTTTTTGAGATCGTTTCAAGCGATATAGGGCGCATATAGTTTTCATTCATGTAATTCATGAGTGAGTTCACTATCACGGTTTTATCAGAAGAATCGATGCCCGACAGCGTGTTTCTGTTGCGGTGTATGTCCGTTTTGGTCGCTTTCAGGAAATTTACCATAAGCCTCATCACATGTACTTTTATCATCAGCTCACACCCGGGCAGGTTGTTTTCCTGTTCCGCGCAAATGTCGCTGCAACAGCTGATGAACTGCTGCTCATATTCCTGCAGATTGTACACGGGAGCTTCATCGGCAGGTATCAGGTGGTTGCGCGGCAAGCCCTCAACAGATATATTACCGAGGCCTACATGCAGCTCCATTATTTCTTCGCCCGGACCGACGTTTTTGCCGTGCGATACATTGGCGTTGAAAACCAGCATATCGCCTTTTTTCACGCGGTACGATACACCATCGATGGTATAGGTACAGCCTCCGGACATCACATAAATCATTGTGACAAAATCATGGGAATGGACTTTGGTCACATGGTTTTCTTCATATCTGCCCTTGAAAGTGAAATATACGTGCGGATTGAAACATTCAGGTTTAATGCCAAGAACACACATAGATCATCCAACCTTTAACAGAATACAGTAATGATATTGGGTCGTCATTATAAGATTATACATCAGAAAGGCAGAAATGTACATTTCATTGTCAGGACAAATAGCTGATAATATTGTAAGAAATCATAGAAGGCAGTTGATTTTGCATGAAAGAATTCAAGTGGGTCTGGAGTCTGATGAGAAAATACAGGTTGATTTTCTTCACAGCACTCGGACTCGTATTTGCTGTAAACCTTTTGAATATGATCAACCCGTATGTGCAGGGGATGATAGTCGACAGGGTCATTGTAGACGGACAGATCGGCATACTGCTCACCCTGGTCCTGATCATGGTCGGCAATACTATCCTGAGGGCTGTTCTCAGATACATATATCTCTATATGTTTGAGCATGTTTCGCAGAATGTAGTGTTCAATGCCAGAAGAGATGTCTTCAGAAAGATACAGGAGCTTGATTTTGACTTCTTCGACCGTACCAAGACAGGCGACATAATGGCCAGGATGACCGGTGACCTTGAGGCGGTCAGGCATTTTACCGCTTATGTCATGTATTCGCTTTTCATGCATACAGTAACACTGATCCTGGTACTGGTGATACTGTTCACCATCAATACCACTTTCACGCTGATACTGCTTGCCATCACTCCCATCACAGGCATTCTGGCAGTGAAGCTCTCAAGTGTGGTCAAGCCTGCTTTTTCGGCTATCAGGGAGCAGTTTTCCAAACTCAACTCAGTGGTCCAGGAAAACATCAGCGGAAACAGGGTCGTAAAGGCTTTTGCACAGGAGGAATATGAGATCTACAAATTCTCAAGGGAGAATGCGGGTTTCAGAGACTGCAACATAAGGGCTGCGAAAATATGGGAGAAATACCTTCCAGTGATGGATGCGGTGGCCGGTCTGCTATCGGTGATAATCATCCTGGCAGGCGGTATTCTGGTAATCACAGAGAACATCACTCTGGGAGAGCTCGTCACTTTCAGCAGCTTCCTTTGGGCGCTGAACAATCCCATGAGGATGATAGGCTGGCTGATAAATGATACGCAGAGATTTGCCACTTCTGCAGAAAAGGTCATGATGCTTCTCAGCAGAGAGCCTAAAATAAAGAGCCGTGAGGGTGCCATCACCAGAAAGCCTGAAGGACGGGTGGAATTCAGGAATGTATACTTCGGTTATGGCAAGAAGCCTGTGCTCGAGGATATAAATTTCTGCGCATATCCCGGGCAGACAGTGGCAGTGGTGGGACCGACGGGTTCCGGGAAATCTACACTCATTAGCCTGATTTCCAGGTTTTATGACTGCAGCCGGGGTACTGTGCTGATAGACGGTAAAAATGTAAAGGACTATGACCTCAAAGCCCTCAGGGAAAGCATAGCAGTAGCGATGCAGGACATATTCCTGTTTTCTGAAACCATTGAGGGCAATATCGCGTACGGTGCGCCAGATGTGCCGGTGGAGAAGGTCTGTTGGGCTGCGGAGATGGCCGGAGCCCATGGTTTCATAACGGAGTTTCCTGAAGGCTACGACACTATCATCGGGGAAAGAGGTGTGGGGCTGTCCGGCGGCCAGAAGCAGAGGATAGCACTGGCACGTGCACTGGTGAAGCAATCGTCGATAATAATACTCGACGACACGACCTCAAGCGTCGACATTGAGACAGAACACCGGATACAGCAGAATCTCAGGGAGTTCTGTAAAGACAAGACCACATTCATCATAGCTCACAGGATATCATCAGTGAAACACGCTGATCTCATACTGGTACTCGAAGAAGGCAGGATAGTGGAGAGAGGCACGCACAGCGAGCTTTTGGCGCTGAAGGGCCGGTATTACAACACATTCGTGAACCAGTACGGCGATTTCGATAAAATGGGGAGTGATTAAATGGCAAGGAACAAATTCGATATAGATGAAGAACTCGAAGCGCGATTTGACGCAAAGCAACTGAGAAGGCTGCTGGGATATCTGAAGCCATACAGGGGGAAGGTTGCTTTCACCATACTGCTGATGATAGTTTCGAGTATGCTGGCGCTGCTCGGACCGTACCTGGTCAAGGTTTCCATTGACGAGATGATACCGTCGGGGAACATACCCGGGCTGATCGTGCTTGCTTCAATATTTCTTGTAACGCTGGTATTCAATACGATATGCATGAAATACAGGATAAGGACGATGTCGTACATTGGGCAGAATATCATTTACAATATCAGGGAAGATATTTTCAGGCATATCCAGAAGCTGCCCTTTGCCTACTATGACAGCAGGCCGCACGGCAAGATACTCGTAAGGGTCGTGAACTATGTCAATTCCCTCAGCGATCTGCTTTCCAACGGTCTGATCAATCTTATAACGGATCTGTTCACTCTGGCTGCTATAGTAGTTTTTCTGCTGATACTGAATGTCAGGCTGGCACTGATTTGCTTTATCGGGCTTCCCGTTCTGATAACTGTCACGCTCCTGATAAAAAATGCACAGCGTAAAGCATGGCAGAAGGTCAGCAGGAAGCTGTCCAACATGAATGCGTATATACATGAAAGCATCAGTGGTATAAAAGTGACCCAGTCCTTTGCCAGAGAGGACGAGAACATGGATATCTTCCTCGAACAGAACGAGGAGTACAGAAAGTCGTGGATGGATGCGATCAGGGTACAGTTTCTGATGTGGCCCATCATAGATATCATATCTGTTATTAGTGTCTGTGCCATATATTTCGCGGGCATACACTGGCTCGGGACCGGTGGCATCACTACGGGTATAATCATCGCTTTCACAAGCTATGTGTGGCGGTTCTGGGAACCTGTCATCAATCTGGGCAACTTCTACAACTCCATTATCAATGCAGTGGCTTACCTGGAAAGGATATTCGAGACCATAGATGAAAAACCGACAGTTGCGGATCTGCCGGGTGCGGTAACGATGCCATCAATAAATGGTGCTGTGGAATTCAGGGACGTGCTTTTCTGTTACGAGAAGGATGAGGTGGTCCTCGACCATGTGAGTTTCCATGTGGAACCAGGTCAAACCATAGCGCTGGTGGGACCCACAGGAGCGGGTAAATCGACCATCGTCAATCTGGTGAGCAGGTTCTATGATGTCCAGGAAGGGCGTGTCATGATCGATGGAAGGGATGTCAGGAGTGTCACGCTGGAGTCGCTGAGGAAGCAGATGGGCATAATGCTGCAGGATACTTTCATATTCTCAGGCACTATCATGGACAATATAAAATACAGCAGGCTCGATGCCTCTGATGAAGATGCCATTGCCGCTGCCAAAGCGGTCATGGCCCATGATTTTATCGAAGCCATGCCGGAGGGTTATCAGACGGAGGTCAATGAAAGAGGATCCAGGCTTTCCGTGGGGCAGAGACAGCTCATCTCATTTGCCAGGGCGCTGCTGGCAGATCCGAGGATACTGGTGCTTGACGAAGCTACATCAAGCATCGACACCGAAACTGAGATCGCACTGCAGGCAGGACTCCAGAGGCTGCTCAAGGGGCGGACATCATTCGTGATAGCCCACAGGCTTTCCACCATAAAAAATGCGGATAAAATATTGTATATAGACGACGGGAAAATAATAGAGCAGGGTACCCACGAAGAACTCATGGCAAAAGGCGGTGCATACTGCAAGCTCTATACGGCACAGTACCGTTTGCTCGAAGTGGTCTGATCGAAGTTCGGCACGACGATGGGCAGGCCTTCGGGGAATATCTCGAAGACTGCCTTTTCAGCCAGAATTATCTCGCCGTCCCGATTCAGCGGGATCGGCTTTTTTGCTGTGATTTCCACCTTTCTGCCCCTCAGGAGGTGTACGCCTTCTATACTGGCGTGAAGCCCTTTTATATATTGCGGGAACAGACGCAGTATTTTGAGTTTCGGTACTGCCTCCACATAGCAAACGTCAAACAAGCCGTCATCGATCACTGCATCGGGCAGTGCGTTGATCCCGCCTCCATAGTATTTGCCTATACCCACAGCAATAAGGAGCGTTTCACCGGATATCACCCGGTCGTCCAGCTTCAGTTCCATATATTCGCTGCTGCTTATGAGTATCGTGTTGAGGATGCCGAGTATATAGGCTACTGTCCCTGAGATAAGGGGCAGCTTCTTGAAATGGTTTGTCTGGTAAGCCACCTTAGCGTCAAAACCGACAGATGCTATATTTATGAAGTACTTATCGTTGACCCTGGCATAATCGATAAGCCGTTCAGTCCCTCTGATCGTCGCCGGGATGATGTCGTCGGGCACATCCCTGCCGACTATGCTTCTGATAAAGTCGTTTCCGGAGCCGCTGGGGATGACAGCCAGGCTGCTTCCGGTACCGGCCATGCCGTTGAGCACTTCGTTCAGTGTACCATCGCCGCCGACAGAGTATATCCTGCATTTCCCGGAAGCGCTCTTTGCCGCTGCTATCTCTGTGGCATGGCCCGGGTATTCGGTGACCACGATATCATACTCGCACTGGTGTTCATTGCAGTGGCTGCGGATAAGAGGCACCAGCTTTAAAGGCCTGCCCTTGCCTGCCGCCGGATTTACTATGAAAACGTGTTTCATTTTTTTGCTTCCTTTTTACCGTAAGTTATACAAACCGACATTTTTTTAAAACACCCTAATTATAACATAACGACATTACCGGCGTATACATGATAATGGAATGATGGATGCAAATGCTGAGATGGTGACTGATATTTTTCCCTTATGAACGTGTGTATATGCATTTTTGGGCAAAGCAGGATTTTTTTTGCGTGCGGCGAATATAATTATGAGAGGTGGGTAAAATGCTGATAGACACAACTATCACCATTGCATATAAGTGTACTTCCTGCGGGAGTTTTGAATTTTTTAACGTTTCAATATTCAAACTGTTATACAATGAGTACAGCCTGGCATGCCGCTGCAAGAAGTCGTGCATTACAATGAAGCGGGAGGGTGGAAACAGCTTTTTGATCAGGATACCTTGCATAGGGTGTGATAATGAGCATACCTACCTCTTTACGAAGAAGTCGATACTGTTTGGGGAACCGGTGGTGTTCAACTGTCCGGAGACCGGGATACAGACCTGTTTCATAGGCAGGGATGAGGCCGTTTTCAATAAGGTGGACGATCTGGAAAAGGAATTCGATGAGTTGATGGACACCTATGGGTATGAAAGCTACTTCCGGAACACCCGGGTAATGATAGATACCCTGAACCGTATCCATGATATCGCTCTCTGCGGCAATATCATCTGCGAATGCGGCGAAGCAGATATCGACCTGGTGCTCCTCAGTGACTGTATATTGCTCAGATGCGGCCGGTGCGGCGGCAGCAAAAGGATACCGGCGGAGAAGAACAGCGACCTGAAGGATATACTCGCCGAGAGCCAGATACTCATTAAAAGGGATGCATTTCGGTACGGACAGGGACTGCTCTCCGGACAGTCGGGAAACAAGCTCGGGAAATAAAAAACCGGTGCTCTTGCTCAAAACAGTCCAGATGCGCTGTTTGCCGATGTTGTGATTGACAATACCATTTTTGGGATGCTATAATTATATGGAATCGTGAAAGTCATTCTGCTGTTAGATTTCCCTATTTAACCAAGGATTATCTATATGTGCAATGTGCGATCTCAATTGGATGTCTATTATTTGTTCACTTGTCCGGATAATGCCGTTCAGGTCTGGAACAACGCTATACAGGTATTCATAAGGATTCTTGATTAAAATCAATATTTAAAAACGGGTAGGTGTATTATGGAAGAAGTAAATCTTGCTGCAAAATCACTGGAGGATTTGCAGTACATAGCGAAGATGATGGGTCTGAGGAAAATCGCGACATATGAGAAAGACGAGTTGATCGAAAGGATTCTGAAGGCTGCAAAGCGCAGGGCAAAACAGGCCGCGGCGGCAGAGGCCGGGAAGGGTAAGGAAAGCGATGCGGAGCAGGCAGCTAAACCCAGGAGAGGTCGAAAGCCCAAAAAGGCTGATATAGGCGATACGGAAGATGCGGCCGGGGATGATGCAGCCCAGGCAGGCAGCGAGGCTGGTGAAGCAACCGTCGAAGCGGGTGGAGCCGGCCAGGAATCAAAAGCTGAACCGGGCAAGGAGGCTGCTGACAAGCAGGAAGAGACCGTGTCAGCTGACAAGGATGACGAAGCCGCCAAAGCCGCTTCTGAAGAGCCGGTGGTGAAAAGACCAAGAAGGGGCAGGCCGAGAAAAGTGGACAAAGAGGCAGAAAAGAAAGCCGAAGAGGCAGCAGAGGCCACCCGGAAGGATACCGGCAAAGAAAAGGAGATCCAGGCTGCCGACGCGGAACCGGAGGATGCAGCAGCTCAGAAAACCGAAGCGGAAAACCAGGCTGAAAAGGCTGACGCCGGAGAGAAGGAACCGGCAAGGACAAAGAAGGCTGATGAGGCCGGGGGATCTGAAACGACTGACTCATCCGCACAGGATAAGCAGGCCGGGCCGGCCGGATCTGAAAGTACTGACGGCAGCAAAGCGCCTGCAGAGGCAAAGGAAGAGGAAAGGCCATCATACAGTCCGCAGCCTAGAAGAGAGTGGAACGGGCAGGACAGACACAACGGCCTTGAGAAAATAGAGAGCGACGATCCCGTCGAAGGCGTTCTGGAGGTACTGCCTGACGGATACGGCTTCCTCAGGAGCGACAACTTCCTGTCAGGCACAAGAGATGTCTATGTATCCCCTTCACAGATCAGGAGATTTGGACTCAAGACAGGCGACAAGATAAAAGGGAAGGGAAGGATCCCGAAGGAAGGCGAGAAGTTCCAGGCACTGCTCTATGTGCAGACAGTAAATGGCGATTCGCCGGAGGTCGCTGCCAGAAGGGCTCCTTTTGAGCATTTGACTCCGATATTCCCCAATCAGCGCATAACTCTCGAGACAGATCCGAGGGAACTGTCGACAAGGCTTATTGACCTGATTGCCCCGATAGGAAGAGGACAGAGGGGAATGATCGTATCTCCCCCCAAAGCAGGCAAAACCATACTTCTCAAGAAGATCGCCAATGCAATTACAAAAAATTATCCTGAGATAGAGCTGATAGTGCTGCTCATAGACGAAAGACCGGAAGAAGTCACGGATATGCAGCGCTCCATAAAGGGAGAGATCATATACTCCACATTCGACAAGGTCCCGGAACATCATATAAAGGTCGCTGAAATGGTGCTTGAAAGGGCCCAGAGACTGGTCGAGCACAAAAAGGACGTCGTGATCCTGCTTGACAGCATAACAAGGCTGGCCAGGGCTTACAACCTCACGATACCCCCTACAGGCAGGACACTTTCAGGAGGCCTCGATCCGGGTGCTCTCCACAGCCCCAAGAGATTTTTCGGTTCGGCACGTAATATAGAGTTTGGCGGCAGTCTCACGATCATAGCGACTGCATTGATAGAGACCGGCAGCCGTATGGACGATGTCATATATGAGGAGTTCAAGGGCACGGGCAACATGGAGATACACCTTGACAGGAAGCTCTCTGAGAAGAGGATATTCCCCGCCATCGACATCAACAGGTCGGGCACCAGGAGAGAGGACCTGCTGCTCAACCAGAAGGAGATGGAAAGCATTTGGGCTATCAGGAAGGCCATGAGCAATCTCGGTCCTGCAGACGTAACTGAAATGATCCTCAACAAGCTGATACAGACCAAGACAAATGAGGAATTCGTCAACAGCATCAATAAGGCGTTTATAGACAAATGAGCCAAATTGAGAAGTTGAATCATACAATCAGGGACTTGAGTTGGAAACAGCTTTTGACTAATATAGTACCTGAGCAAGCGGGATATCACAAATGTGGCAAATAGGACTTGCTAAACACAGCTTTATGTGTTAGAATACTTTTTGTTTGTTGAGTGAGCAAAATGGCAAAAACTATTTTGCAGCAGGACGAAGGAAGGTGAAACGACGATGAAAGAAAGCATTCAGCCGAAATATGGAGAAGCAGTTTTGAAGTGTGCATGCGGCGAAACCTTTGTTACAGGTTCCGTAAAAAAAGAACTGCATGTTGAGATATGCTCAAAGTGTCATCCGTTCTTTACAGGAAAGCAGAAGCTCGTAGACACCGGCGGACGTGTCGAGAAGTTCAAGAAAAAATACGGTATCGAAGACAACGAATAAGAACAGAGGCATATTTCAGGTTTACATGATCGGACAACAAATGATGTTTGAAATAGAGGTACAAAAGTGCTAAACTAAGGCTGAACATACAGTTCAGTCTTTATTTTTATTTTGGGCGGAGGAGATCACATATATCATGAAAAAAACTAATATAGGCGGCCAGGCTCTTATCGAGGGATTGCTGATGATGGGGCCGGAAAATATCGCCATAGCAGTACGCAAGCCGGACGGCGAGATAGTGCTGGATAAAAAGCCCGTGCCCCGGAAAACCAAATTGGCCAGTATACCCTTCATTCGGGGATCGGTCAGGCTTTTCAGGCAGATGGTCACAGGCGTGAAAGCACTTATGTACTCCGCAGAATTTGCTGAACTGGAGGATGAAAGCGAAAAGAAGTCGTCGAAATTCGATGCATTCATAGAGAGACTTTTCCAGGGGAAGGGTAAGGATGCTGTCATATATGCGACCGTAATCATTTCACTTGCCATGAGCATTGGCCTGTTCATACTACTGCCCAACTTTCTGGCAAGCCTGCTCAATATCACGAGAGAGGGCTCCGGAGTGATACTGAAGAACCTGTTTGAAGGGCTCATAAGGATACTCATATTCTTTGGTTACATTTTTCTCGCGACTCTGCTGGACGATATCAAAAGAGTCTGGCAGTACCATGGAGCAGAGCATAAGACTATCCACTGCTATGAGCACGGGGAAGAGCTCACAGTGGAAAATGTGAGGAAATATTCGACAAAGCATCCCCGCTGCGGGACATCATTCATGTTCCTGGTCATGATGATCAGTATAGTCATGTTTTCATTCCTCGGCTGGCATAGCCCTGTGGTCAATGCGCTGCTGAGGCTGCTGATGATCCCTGTGGTTGCCGGGATCGCTTACGAAGTGCTGAAGCTGGCCGGAAGACATACCGAATGGACGGCGATGAAGATAGTGAGCGCACCGGGTTTGCTGCTGCAATATCTCACCACCAGAGAACCGGATGATGATCAGATAGAAGTGGCTATAACCGCAATGAAGAACGTCATTACAGACAACGACTCAGACAAATGGTAGCATAGGTTGAAAATAAAGATCTGGCGTGGTAATTCGTTATGACCTGCAGTGAAGCATACAGAAAAGGTATTGATATCCTGAGGAACGCGGGGAATGATGCTCCGGCAAATGATGCCGGAGTTCTGCTTTGCTATGCCGCGGGATGCAGCAGGACATATTTGTATGCCCATGGAGACAGTGTACTGGAGCAACATGCTGAGCGGCTCTATTTCGAACTGCTGAAAAAGCGGTCAGCTGGCTATCCGCTGCAGTATATCACAGGTGAACAGGAATTCATGTCGCTGGTCTTCGAGGTCACGCCTGATGTCCTGATACCCAGGCAGGAGACGGAGCTGCTGGTGGAAACCGTGATAGACCACTGCAGGCACAGGATCCCGGGCGGAGAAGGCGTGAATATGGGAGAGGAAGCTCAGGCCAGTGGAAAAACGCAGGCAGGACAAGGACACAGTATAGAAATCCTTGACATGTGTACAGGTTCGGGCTGTATAGCCGTCAGTCTGGCGCGGTATCTGCCTGATTGTTTTGTTACGGCAGTTGACATAATACCTGAGGCGCTGGAGGTCGCAGAAAGGAATGCAAAAAGGCACAGTGTATCCGGAAGGGTCAGCTTAATACAAAGTGACCTGTTCGCAAGTATTCCGGAGAAAAAGTATGATGTCATAGTGTCGAATCCTCCATATATTAAATCGGAGGATATAGGCAAGCTCCAGCCCGAGGTGAAGTTCTTCGAACCGGCCGCGGCCCTGGACGGCGGCAGTGACGGCCTCAGTTTCTACAGGGAGTTGATCCGGAAGTCTCCTGGGTATCTGCATGCAGGAGGCATGCTGGCTTTCGAGACGGGATACGATCAGGCGCAGCTTGTGGCCGGACTGATGACATCCGGCGGCAGGTTTTCTGACATCAGGATATACAAGGATCTGTCAGGGATCGACAGAGTCGTGACAGGATTCACTTCAGTTCAAGCAGCGCCATGGTGACATCGTCCTGAAGTCTTTCCAATGATCTGGCTCCTGCAAATTTGAAGGCGGACTCTTTTATGTCCCGCAGGATCTGTTCCGGTGTGGAACTGCTTTTCAGCAGTATTTCAAGGAGTCTGTCCTCTCCGAACTGCTCATTTGCTTCGTTTCTGATTTCGAGGATACCGTCAGTGTACATGAAGAATCTGTCGCCGGAGGACAGGTTGATGGTACCGTCTTTATATTCCGGCTTTTCGAGCCAGTTGCTGATAGGGATGCCGGGCAGTCTCAGAAGTTCGAATCTGTGCCTGCCATACACTGCAGGTATGACGTTGAGACCTGCATTTGAGTAAAGCATGGTTTTGGCATCCAGATCGATTATCGAATAGAATATCGATATGTACATTTCTCTGTCCAGCTTGCTCTGGTTGAATTCATAATAAAGCTCCTCCAGAGCTTTTGCAGGGGAAAGGAGCTTCTTGTTGATAGTAGACCTCAGAAATACTGTCAGCAGCGAGGCTTGTACCCCATGTCCCGAAACATCGGCGATATAGACGCCAAGACGCGAGTCATCGATGTAGAATATATCGACAAAGTCCCCTCCCAGCGATTCGCATGGCATATACACCATCGAAAAGTCCAGCCGGGGATCATCGGGGGAATCCGGGAGCAGACTTGTCTGCAGCTTCCTGGCCATTTCGACTTCACTTTTAAGCTTGTGATTTTGATCCTGCATCTCATGGTAGAGCTTTTTAAGCTGGGTTGTTTCCCTGAGTACTTCGACAGCAGCTATCACTTCGCCTGCAGAATTTCTCAGAGGCGATGACATCACAGAAAACGACCTGTCGCCTATGTACTCCTCTTTTTCCTGGGATTCGCCGTCAAAAACGGACTTCCTGGAGGTGCAGTTCAGGCAGGGCTCACTCCTGCCCAGTACTTCATAGCACTTTTTGCCCAGATGATGTACACCAAGACCCTCAGACATGGCCCTGTTCATATAGATCACATTGTGGTCCCTGTCTATGACCCGGACCCAGTCATACATTCCGTTCAGTATATCTTCTATGAATGGTCTGTTGGTTCTTAACGATTCCGTAATATCACCCCTGAATAACATAATATCAAATATAAAAATCCATGTAAATCATGTAAGAGATCAAGGATAGAAAACAGTAATAAACATATGCGCGCTGGCAATAATATTTAGTAAAAAAGATGCAGGAGTATCTGATGCTGATAAGGACGGGGAAAAAACAGCAGTATATAAATGCCGCCAGTGCGGCTGCCTTCAAGCGGTTCACCGACGAACTGCATGCCAGGATATTTAATGCGCTGGCTATGGGTGCAAGATCAGTGGTCTTTCTTTGTATAGGTACGGACCGGTCTACAGGAGACAGCCTCGGACCGCTGATAGGATATAAGATATCCGGTCTGAGCAACAGTTGTGTACATGTATACGGTACTCTTGAGAACCCTGTACATGCCAGAAACATCAATGAAGTCGTGAAAAGGATGGAGGCGGATTGTCATAAGCCTTTTATCGTCGCCATAGACGCATGCCTTGGGAGCATGGAGCATGTGGGATATATCGGGGTGGGCGAAGGCCCCATCAAGCCCGGATCAGGAGTCAACAAGGAGCTTGCGCCCGTAGGCGATATGTTTGTGACCGGAATTGTCAACTTTGGCGGTTTCATGGATTTTTTGATTTTGCAGAACACAAGACTCCATGTGGTTATGAGGATGGCAGATCTGATAGCATCAGGCATCCGGTTCGTTGTGTGGAAGCTTGAAAAAAGCGGGATGCTGCTGCCGGAAAGTACCTGTGCCGAAGCCATGGAAAACGACCTGTAGCCCACCTTCCGGATATACAGGGCATTTTGTGAGGTGATAACCGCAGCTGCTGTACTGATCATCTCGACTTATCTCCCAAATATGTAAGTATCTTGAGTGCTGATCGCTGCCACAGCCAGACTGGCCATCCTGGCCTGTCTCCCAGGCATATCAGGCATTTTGTGCGGCGAACATCGCAGCTGCCGGACCGGCCATCTTGGTCTGTCGCGCAAATAACAGATGTTTTAAGTCTGATCCATACCATTGCCGAATTGTCTATCCTGGCCTGTCTCCCGGACATATCAGGCATTTTGTGCGGCGAACATCGCAGCTGCCGGACCGGCCATCTTAGTTTATCTGCCAAATAAATCAGACATTTTACCGGTGTGTCATTATAATATCTATAGAAGAGGAATTGAGAGGCAGTAATGTCTGAATATTTATCCGGGAGGTTTTGCGATGAACAGATCCAGCAAGGTGCTGGGTGGTATACTTGTTTTTCTCGGCATACTGTTCCTGATGAAAAACATGGAGATATTCGATCCGATCTGGAGAGTTTTCAATCTCGGCGCCTTATTATCAAGGTTCTGGCCAGCGTTGTTTTTACTGCTGCCGGGCCTGCTTTTCCACTACAATTATTTTTCCGGCAACAGAAGGAATCCGGGAGTTCTTGTGCCGGGCGGGATACTGCTGGTACTTGGTCTTGTGTTCCAGTTCAACATGCTGTTCGGAGGCTGGGACATAACCTGGCCGCTGATCATATTCTCGGTGGCCTTCGGACTCTTTGAGCTTTACATCTTTGGGGACAGGGAAAAGGGACTGCTGATCCCTGTCGGTATCCTGGGCGGCTTGTCGTTCCTGTTTTTCTTCTCGTTCTCACTGAGCAAGCTCCTGAGCTTCAACACCGGGCCATATGCCATGCCCTTACTGCTGATTGGCGTCGGGCTCATCGTGATGTCCAGCGGAAAGAAGACACGGGGTTGACAAGAGGCAGGATATTTCGTATATTTTTCTAAAAACTGTTTATTCAGGCATCTAGAGTGGAATATACTTAAAGATAACATTTTTCAAGGAGATGATACGATGGACAGATACGTTTGCACTGCCTGCGGTTATGTGTATGATCCTGCTGAAGGAGATCCGGATGGAGGTATTGCACCCGGTACACCATTTGAAGACATTCCGGATGATTGGGTTTGCCCGCTGTGCGGAGTGGGTAAGGACATGTTTGAAAAGGAATAATGACTTGGACTGGATGATGACTCATATTGGGGTAATGGCTTAGAGCACTGTGAAACCAAAAGGGCTGTAGTCTATATCGATTACAGTTCTTTTGATATTTCTGGCTACTCTTTTGATATTTCTAACTGCTCTTTTGATATTTCTGACTGCTAAGTTATCTTTTAACCCCTTCTGATCCGGGAAACGCACCGTCATACTGATGCAATCCGGAAAAACCGGGTTTTTTGTACCATTTTTTGATTTGTGGGATGCTGAAATCGCGAAAAGCACAAATTTCACCCGAAACAGTTAACATAATATGGCGATAATAACAATTATGATCCCAAAAGTTCAAAATCTGTACAGCCATTTGCCCAGAAATCCAAAAACGGTACAAGAATCGCGCAAATTATGGAATCTGGCTTTATGGAATGGCCAGAAGTCAAAAAACTGTACAGATGGATGCGTAAAATTGAAATTGGTATTGCCCTATTCATTATTCATGGTAAAATAATAATAGATTTTGCCAGATACGATGCTGCAGGCGCAGTTGAGAAAGTACAATATTCAGGCTGGTTTTGGATAATGGCGTTCTTGAACGATATGCAGGTCAGTTTGAGTACGTTTTTTTATTTTGGCGGAGGTGTACGAAATGCCCGGACGCACGAAGGAAGATATCATAAGGATGGTCAGGGAAGAAAATGTGGAATTCATAAGGCTCCAGTTCACCGACATTTTCGGGATGCTGAAAAATGTTGCGATCACATCAGGACAACTGGAGAAAGCCCTTGACAACCAGTGTATGTTTGACGGCTCTTCTATAGAAGGATTTGTGAGGATAGAAGAGTCTGACATGTATCTGTGGCCTGATATCGACTCATTTGTTATATTGCCATGGAATTCCCAGATAGGAAAGACCGCAAGGCTCATCTGCGATGTATACACTGCAGACGGCATGCCCTTTGAAGGGGATCCCAGGTATGTGCTGAAGAGAGCTTTGAATAAAGCGGCTCAAATGGGATATGATACTTTCAATGTCGGGCCGGAATGTGAATTTTTCCTGTTCCTTGTCGACGGCGAAGGAAATCCTACCACGATCACCCACGACAAAGCAGGATATTTTGATCTTGGCCCGGTGGATCTGGGTGAGAACGCAAGGAGAGACATGTGCCTTACTCTGGAGGACATGGGATTCGAAGTGGAGCAGTCCCATCATGAGGAAGCCCCAGGTCAGCATGAAATCGACTTCAAATACACGGATGCACTGAATGCAGCAGATGCGATCCAGACCTTCAAGCTGGTGGTCAAGACAATAGCACGCAGGCACGGGCTGCATGCCACGTTTATGCCTAAACCCATACACGGCATAGCAGGCTCCGGTATGCATGTGAACACATCGCTGTTCAGAAAAGGAAAGAATGTTTTTTATGATGAAAACGGACCGCTGCAGCTCAGCCAGGAGGCTTACTGGTTCATGGGCGGTCTGATGAAAAACATCCGTTCCATAACGGCGCTGACCAATCCCCTGGTCAATTCATACAAGCGGCTGATACCCGGGTATGAAGCACCTGTATATATAGCGTGGTCAGCCAGGAACAGAAGCCCGCTGATAAGAGTGCCTACAGCCCGTGGGACGGCGACAAGGCTGGAACTCAGATGCCCCGATCCCAGCTGTAATCCCTATCTGGCACTGGCTGCGATACTGTATGCAGGCCTGGATGGCATCGAAAACAAGATCCAGCCGCCAGAGCCGGTCAACAGGAACCTGTTCGACATGAGCAATGAAGACAGATGTGCGGGACACATAGGGGTATTGCCGGGAAGCCTCGAAGAAGCGATCTGTGAGATGAGCCAGAGCGAATTCGCCAGGGAATTGCTCGGAGATCACATATTCAATAAATACATTGAGGCAAAGCAGAAGGAATGTGAGGGCTACAAGACACAGATAAGCAAATGGGAGATCGATGCCTATCTTAAGAATTACTGACAAGCCCGTTTTGGCGGCCGTTCGTAAATGCATGACAGGCGCCGGAACGTGTGGATGGTGGTGATAAAATGGCGGACAGATACCGTCTCGGAGATGTCGTCGAATTCCGAAAGCAGCATCCCTGTGGGAACAAGCAATGGGAAGTCATGAGGACGGGCGCGGATTTCAGGGTAAAATGCCTTGGATGCGGCCATCAGGTCATGATGCCCAGACCCAGATTTGAAAAAAGCGTAAAGAGGATCATAAAGCCATTTCTTTCAACTGACCCGGCGGACGACGCAAAATAGCCGGGTCGGACTCACCGCATTTTTCGTATTCTTTATGACGCAGCAGAAAATAATAAGCATACCGTCATAATGCGAAAAATGAGGATGATGATATGCACAGGAAAAGACGAAATGTATCGGCAGCCATGCTGATAACCTCAGTTCTGACATCGCTGGCTGTGAGCCTGCTGGTGCTCTATACTGCTCCCAGGTATATTACTGTTGGCGACGGTAATGAGAGGAACATGAAGGACCGCGGCATTCGCCTGCAGCTGCCTGGCGACGGGACAAAGGATTGGAACGGAGATGCCGGGCAGAGCCCCGACATTTTGTATAAAGATGGGCAGAACGGTGATTTGCCGGAAAATGGCATTGAGGCTGAAAATGCGGCAAACAGCAGTACCGACATCCCTGTGACTCAGAGGGTCGCCAAGAAGGCTACCGCCGGAGTTGTTGGAATAACGGTGGAGCGGGCTGTAAGGGACAATCTTTTCAACAGGAGCAGGGAGACGGAAATCGGGTTTGGTTCAGGGGTCATCGTCAGCTCTGACGGCTATATCCTGACCAACAATCATGTAGCAGGCGGAAAAAGCAACAGAATCGTAGTATCACTGGCAGATGGCAGGAATGTAGAGGGAGTGGTTGTGTGGTCGGATCCGGTGCTGGATCTGGCTGCTGTGAAGATAAATCTCACCGGTCTCACACCTTTGCCGCTGGGCGATGCGACAACGCTGGAAGTTGGCGAGCATGCCATCGCCATAGGCAATCCCCTTGGTCTTGATTTCCAGAGATCAGTCACTTCAGGTATTATAAGTGCACTCAACAGAACCATCAGCATCGAAACTGAAAACGGGCTCAACTATATGGAGGATCTGATACAGACCGATGCCAGCATAAACCCCGGCAACAGCGGAGGTCCTCTGCTCAATGCGAAGGGCGAAGTGATCGGCATCAACACTGTAAAGGTGACGAGTGCTGAAGGAATGGGATTCGCAATACCGATCAACATCATGAAGCCTGTAGTCGCCAGACTTGTGGAATCTGGCAAGTTCGAAGAGCCGTACATGGGGATGTTTGCATATGATGGCCAGACGATACCGTATATCGACGGCAAGGCCAAGATGCAAAAAGGCATCTATGTCGCCCATGTGGACAGGAACGGGCCGGCGTACAGGGCAGGCATCCGTGAAGGGTGTATCATTACGCGTGTGGACGATAATGAAATAAATACGATGATGCAATTGAGGACTTATATCTATTCCAGGCTTCCGGGGGATACGGTACGTATTTACCATAAAAAGCACGGCAGCAATGAGTGGATCACTACTGAGCTTGTTCTGGCGCGCAAGGAAAGGGACGGGCTTATCACAAGATGATGGTCACGGTTCGGCGTACAGTTGTCCGGACACGGATGGACGGCCGGCCGGTACCGGGGACGTCGGGTGGACGATTCCCGGGTAAAGAATTATCAGGCTGGCCGGAGGGCTGACCGAAGCGCATTGGAGATACTTCGTGGACAGCTGCATGCCGGCCCGTTTGCCCCAATGAGGGCGCAGGTCACTCGCCGTCCATGGCTCGGGACCAGCGCCGGCAGCATCCGTGCTGCCGGTTGCAGTGCCTGATGCCTCATTCGGGCTGCATGACCCGGCCGCATCTGTATCACTCGCATCTCATCAATGCCTGTTCGGCCATCCCTCCGGTTCGACTGATGTACAACCTATTCAGCAAAACTGTCGGGCCGGTACCGGGGACGTCGGGTGGACGATTCCCGGATAAAGAAGTATCAGGCTGGCCTGGGGGCTGACCGAAGCGCATTGGAGATACTTCGTGGACAGCTGCATGCCGGCCCGTTTGCCCCATCGTCCTTCTGTGTCGCAGACCCTTTATAACTGACGTATACTTTTATATCCGGATTGGCAACACTTACTTGTGTGAATAGCTTGGAGGTGGTTGCCATGGCGAACAAAGCCATAAATCGATCTGATTTCGAAAAAACACTCAGACTTTACCTGAAACAGGCCAGAGAGAAGCTGGACGGAGACCTGTCAGGTACCAGGGAGGCCATAAAGCTCATTGCTGCAGACAAGACCAGGAGCTTCATCGAAATAACGGACAGGGGTCTGAGCAAGGACGAAAGGGAGTTCCTGAAGTCACTGATCATCAGCAGTATGCGTTACTCTTTCTGCTACGGATACGGTATAGGCAAATTTGAGGGAAATACAAATGAAAGAGTGTATCTATAAAAGGTCTGACCGCAAGAAAGCATAAAAAAGACAGGCCAAAAAGGCAATAAAGAGTAAAAAATTGTATTGACACAGCTATATATATGCTGATACAATGATATACAATCATTTTTTAAATGGGTAACAGCAATGAAGGAAAAAAGGCAGGTCTGACTGCACAAGAGAGCCGGTGGTTGGTGCGAACCGGTGCATAGGATCTTGCGTATAACTCATTCCGGAGCTTCTTCGCTGAAATCATACGATCCAGGCGAACGACGCTGACTACGTTACAGTCAAGTACATCTGTACTACTGAGGATAGGCATATGCTTATCGAATCAGGGTGGTACCACGTTGGTAATTCCCTTCGTCCCTGCAGCGATGCAGCGACGAGGGTTTTTTTATACAAGGCAAAAGACACCTTCCACTCCTGGAGTGGAAGATTGAAGATCAGTGTTAAGTGCGGATGACCGGGAAAATTCCGGCATACCGGCGAAACAGTGCAAGGAGCGTTACAGCAGAACGGAGGGATATTGATGAAAATGACAGGAGCACAAGCTATAGTAAGAGCATTGGAAACGGAAGATGTCCGCATCATTTTCGGCTATCCCGGTGCTGCTATCTCCCCTTTTTATGACGCATTGCTGGACAGCAGCATAACGCACATACTGACACGCAGCGAACAGGGAGCGGCTCATGCAGCAAACGGCTATGCCAGGGTGACAGGCAAGGTCGGTGTCTGCGTGGCGACCTCCGGCCCCGGTGCGACGAACCTCATCACCGGGATCGCCAATTCATATATGGACAGTGTCCCTGTTGTTGCCATCACTGGTCAGGTAAGAAGTGACATGATCGGTTCGGATGCGTTCCAGGAGGCAGACATAACGGGAGCGACTGCCCCTTTCACCAAGCATAATTATCTTGTGAAGAGAGCAGCAGACCTGCCCGCGATATTCAGGGAAGCCTTCCACATCGCATCGACCGGAAGGCCGGGGCCTGTTGTCATAGACATACCCGTCGATATACAGAACAGCGTGATAGAATTCCGCTATCCGGAGCATATAGACATCAAGGGTTACAAACCGACCATAAAGGGGCATCCGGGTCAGATAAAGAAAGCTGCGGCGGCACTCCAGGCGGCAAAGAAGCCTGTCATATGTGCAGGCGGTGGTCTCATTGCTGCAGATGCCTCGGCCGAGATGCTCAAGCTGGCAGAGAGGCGGAACATTCCCGTCGTAACGACATTGATGGGCATAGGAGCCATACCGTCGGGTCACCCGCTCCATTTCGGCATGGTTGGCACCCACGGGAGCAAAACAGCCAATTATGCGCTGCACCACGCCGATCTGGTGGTCATACTCGGTGCAAGAGTCGGTGACAGGGCAATGGGTGCTGCCAGCTCGTTGGCAAAAAGGGCAAAGATCATCCATATAGACATAGATCCTGCCGAGATAGGCAAAAACATCGATGTCACAGTACCACTGGTGGGAGATTTGAAGCAAATACTCACAGCCATGCTTGAAGATATCGGAGAGTGTGGGAGTACTGAATGGCTTGACGAGGTTACGGAATGGAAGAAAAAGGACGGTAAACCGGCGGGACGGGAAGGCAGCGAAAATGTGACCGACAGCCAGACCGGGGAAACTGCGGATACAGAATACGTTGACCCGAAATATCTGCTGTCACTGCTTTCAGAGTATCTGCCTGAGGATGCCATAATAACGACTGAGGTCGGGCAGAACCAGATCTGGGCGGCCAATCACTACAAGGTGAGAAGGCCCAGGACATTTATCACTTCAGGCGGGCTGGGGACCATGGGATACGGTCTTCCCTCAGCCGTAGGTGCAAAAATCGGCAGGCCTGACACCACTGTAGTGGTGATCAGCGGTGACGGCAGCTTCCAGATGTCCATGCAGGAGCTTGGCACGATGAAGCAGCATGATGTCGATGTCAAGATCGTGTTGTTCAACAACTGCCGGCTGGGCATGGTGAGAGAGCTTCAGCTTATAAGGCACGGCGGACGCTATTCGCAGGTGTGTCTTGACAGCAATCCTGATTTTGTGGCCCTGGCAGCGGCATACGGCTTCAGGAGCGAGAGGATATCATCAAACTCTCAGGTCAGGGCGGCGCTGGAAAGGATGACTGCAAGCTCCGGACCATATATCCTGGAATGTATGGTGGATCCGATGGAGCCGACACTTTGACCGAGGCAGGGACAGACAGAGATGATGTGTTGACCGCACATCGCTGATCATGGAGAGTCAAGCAATAGATGAAAGGGGAAGTGGATATGGCTAAGCATATTTTATCGGTTCTGGTGGAAAACCATGCCGGCGTACTGTCGAGGGTAGCCGGGTTGTTCAGCAGAAGGGGCTTCAACATCGACAGCCTTGCAGTTGGTGTGACAGAAAATCCTGAAGTCTCAAGGATGACCATAGTGGTGGAAGGCGACGAATACATTATTGAGCAGGTCAGCAAGCAGCTCAACAAGCTGATAGATGTAATCAAGATCAAAAGGCTGGACAGACATGAATTCATTTCCCGCGAACTTGCACTGATCAAAGTTGCATCAAATGCGGCGACCAGGAGCGAGATAGTCCAGCTGGTGGAGATTTTCAGGGCTAAGATAGTGGATGTGTCAAAGACTACGCTCACCATCGAGGCATCAGGAAGCGAAGACAAGGTATCGGCACTGGAAGATCTGCTGAGACCGTTCGGTATCAAGGAAATAGTCAGGACAGGCGTAATTGCCATCGAAAGAGGCAATCGGATAATAAAGGCCACAAATAACGAGGAGAGTGATACAAATGGCTAAAATGTATTATGACAGTGACTGCAGTCTCGGCCTGCTGAAAGGGAAGACAGTCGCAGTTATCGGATATGGAAGTCAGGGACACGCGCATGCGCAGAATCTGAAGGACAGCGGGATCAACGTGGTCGTAGGTCTCACACCGGGATCTGCAAGGCGGAAACAGGTAGCGGATGACGGCCTGACTGTCATGGACACCGCTGAAGCGGCAAAGGCCGGGGATCTCATAATGATCCTGACTCCTGACCAGACACAGGCAGACATATATTACACGGATATCGAGCCCAATCTGAAGGATGGCGACATACTCGCATTCGCACACGGGTTCAACATCCATTTCAACCAGATAAAGCCACCGGAATACGTCGACGTTATTATGATAGCGCCGAAGGGGCCTGGTCACACGGTGAGGAGCCAGTACCTTGAAGGCCGCGGTGTACCGTCACTGATCGCAGTCCACCAGGATGCGTCAGGGAAGGCGAAGGACTATGCCCTGGCATATGCAGCCGGCATCGGTGCCGGAAGGGCAGGCATACTTGAAACCACCTTCAGAGAAGAGACCGAAACTGACCTTTTCGGAGAGCAGGCAGTACTGTGCGGCGGCGTCACGGAACTGATGAAGGCTGGCTTTGAGACCCTGGTAGAGGCTGGTTACCAGCCGGAGATCGCATATTTCGAGTGCATCCATGAAATGAAGCTGATCGTTGACCTCATCAACCAGGGCGGGTTTGCCTACATGAGGTACTCCATCAGTGACACTGCGGAATACGGCGACTATGTGACCGGCAAGAGGATCATAACTGAGGAAACGAGAAAGGAAATGAAGAAGGTCCTCAGCGAGATACAAACCGGGAAGTTCGCATCGAAGTGGATCACCGAGAACAAAGCCGGGGGAAGAGCGGAATTCCTCGCTACAAGGGCGCGGGAGGCAGAACACCAGTTGGAAAAGGTGGGCCGCGAGCTAAGGAAGATGATGAGCTGGCTCAAGAAATAATGCTGCTTATGAAATCATCATCAGCAAATCGATCAGCAGATACAGGACGTGATATTTCCGTTCTGGCTGCAATTGAGACAAAGAATCAGAAAACAGAGAAAAGGCGTCGGGAAATGAACGCCGGATACTTTGATATGAGATCAGTATGGTATTAAGGAGGTTATCACATGTCAGCAAGGATCAAAATATTCGACACGACACTGAGAGACGGGGAACAGACTCCGGGAGTCAGCCTGAACATACAGGAAAAGCTTGAGATTGCCCGTCAGCTTGCAAGGCTTGGCGTGGACGTCATAGAGGCGGGCTTTGCCATTTCATCGCCGGGTGATTTCATGGCGGTGAAGACAGTTGCGGAAAATGTGAAAGGGCCGGTCATCGCAAGTCTCAGCAGGGCTGTCGAAAAGGACATAGACAGGGCATGGGAAGCGCTGCAAAATGCAGAGAATCCGCGCATACACACATTCATAGCCACATCGGACATCCATATGAAATACAAGCTGAAGATGACAGAGGAGCAAGTGCTGGAACGGGCAGTTGCCATGGTCAAATATGCGAAGAAATATTGCAGCGATGTGGAGTTTTCAGCAGAGGATGCCAGCCGGACCAGGACGGAGTTCCTGTACAGGATACTCGAGGAGGTCATCAAAGCAGGGGCGACGGTGGTCAACATACCGGATACAGTCGGTTATGCCATGCCTGATGAATTTGGCAAACTGATAAGAGGTATAAAGGAAAATGTCAGAGGGATAGAGAAAGCAGATATAAGCGTACACTGCCACAATGATCTGGGCCTGGCAGTGGCGAATTCGCTGGCGGCTGTCATGAACGGCGCGACACAGGTGGAGTGTACCATAAACGGTATGGGAGAGCGGGCCGGGAATGCTTCGATGGAAGAGATAATAATGGGCATCCAGACCAGGAAGGATTTTTATGGCGAAATGGTTCACAACATAGATACCAGGCAGATATACAGGAGCAGCAAGCTTGTCAGCAAACTGACAGGCGTGAACCTGCAGCCCCACAAGGCCATAGTCGGGAAGAACGCATTTGCCCATGAATCCGGGATCCATCAGCATGGGGTATTGGCTGAAAGGTCCACATATGAGATAATGACTCCTGAATCCATAGGCCTCTCACAGAACAGGATAGTCCTCGGTAAGCTCTCAGGCAGACATGCATTTGAAGAGAGACTGAAGGAAATGGGATACAACCTGTCGCAGGAGGAAATAACCAAGGCTTTTGAGAAGTTCAAGGAGCTTGCTGACAAGAAGAAGACCGTTACCGACAGGGACATCGAAGCACTGGCAGGAGAGAAGGTGTCAGCAGTGGAAGAGGTCTACAAGCTTGACAGCTTCCAGATCAACAGCGGCAACAAGGTCATAGCCACGGCTACTGTGAGCATGTTCAGGAATGGCGAGCATTTGACAGAAGCAGCCACTGGCGACGGACCAATAAACGCAGCATTCAAGGCTATCGAAAGATCTGTCGGGTTCGAAGTCCATCTTGAGGATTACAGCCTCAAAGGCGTGACCGAAGGTGCTGATGCCCTCGGTGAGGCTACAGTCAGGGTGATGAAGGACAACAGGATATATGTCGGGAGAGGCGTGAGTACAGACGTCATAGAAGCCAGTGTCAAGGCATATATCAATGCGATAAACAGGGTAATACACGATCATGGAAAGGAGTCCTCTGGCGGAAGGGAGACGATATGAAAAACATAGTTGTTCTTGATTCCACATTGAGAGACGGTGCCCAGGCACAAGGCATCTCATTTACAGTCGAAGACAAGCTGAAAATAGTCAGCCAGCTCGACAGGCTTGGCGTTGCATACATCGAAGCAGGAAATCCCGGATCCAATCCCAAGGACCTGGAGTTTTTTGAGAGAGCCTCCAGGATGAAACTGAAGCATGCAAAGCTGATTGCATTCGGCAGCACGAGAAGAGTCGGGATCCCGGTGGAGGAGGACGCGAATGTGAGGTCACTGCTGAAAGCGGGTACGGATGCAGTGGTCATATTCGGGAAATCGTGGGATTTTCAGGTGACTGAGATCCTCAAGACCACCTTTGAAGAGAACATCAGGATGATAGAGGATACCGTCAGGTATTTCAAAAGCCTCGGCAAGGAAGTCGTTTATGACGCTGAGCACTTTTTTGACGGGTATTTCTCCAATCCGGAATATGCGATGGAAACACTGAAAGCAGCTGCCGATGCCGGTGCAGACAGCCTTTGCCTGTGTGATACCAAGGGCGGATGCCTGCCGATGGATATCTATGAGATCACAGGGAAAGTAGTGGAACAGTTTGATATTCCAATAGGCATACACACGCATAATGATACCGGCATGGCAGTGGCCGGCACCATCATGGCCGTACAGGCAGGAGCGACACAGATACAGGGGACCATGAACGGATTTGGAGAAAGGTGCGGCAATGCGAACCTGTGTACCATAATCCCCACCCTGCAGTTGAAGATGGGATATAGCTGCATACCGAAGGAAAACATGGCTGAGATCACCTCTGTGGCGCGGGCTGTCAGTGAAATAGCCAATGTGATACACGATGAAAGAGCGCCATACGTAGGTAAATCAGCATTTGCGCATAAGGCGGGCATGCATGCCGATGCCGTCGTTAAGAACACATATGCGTATGAACTGCTGGATCCGGAAGAGGTGGGGAACGAAAGGACTTTCCTCATGTCAGAGGTAGCAGGCAGAAGCGCAGTGTTGAACCTGATCCGGAAGGTCGATCCCACCATCACGAAGGACTCGCCCGAGACGCGGCAGGTACTGGACAGACTTAAGGAAATGGAGCACCAGGGATACCAGTATGAAGGTGCTGAGAGTTCGTTCGAACTCATAATCAGGAAGATGCTTGGGAAATATGAACCGTTCTTCGAGCTGAAGGACTTCAAGGTGATCGTCAGTGAGCCTGCACAGCCCAGTGAGTGGAATTCATCGGCTATGATAAAGGTCAGGGTCGGGGACCAGGAGGAGATAACGGCAGCAGAAGGCATAGGTCCCGTAAATGCTCTTGATAATGCTGTAAGAAAGGCACTGTCAAGATTCTATCCGGTCATAAATGAAATGAAACTGACGGACTACAAGGTGAGGGTGCTTGACTCAACGTCAGCAACAGCCGCAAAGGTAAGAGTCCTGATAGAGTCCACCGATGGCAATGAGGTATGGACCACCATCGGAGTGTCCACCGACATAATAGAAGCGAGCTGGAAAGCGCTTGCTGATTCGATAGAATACAAGCTCGGCAGTAAATGACAAAATGGAAGGGAGGTTACCGCACTGTATCCGCTTCAGTGAAGCTTACGGCAGGTGCGGCAGCCTTTCTCCTGCCAGGCCGGGAAAGGCGACAGCGATGACTCTATACGGAAAGCTTTTTATTAACGGTAAAATAGTCAGAGAAGGCACATCAAGTGACGATGACAGTGATCACAGCTTCAGGGACAAGCTGGAGAACTGTCTTGTCGGTTTATGTGCAGTTCTTGAGATACCAGTTCCCCTGTGGCTGAAAAAGAATACCCGGGAACTTGCAGTCTTCAGAAAAACCTTTTTCTCATCAGAGCAATTCATAGAAAAAGTGTGGTTCGACAAACTCGAGATAATGCTGGCAGGCGGCGATCTTTACAATTGAGATGTCGGCATTTGCCTGCTTTATCCTGCCTATTATGTAAATCTATACAACTATAGACTTTTATTTTATTGCATTATGTAAATACTTGTTGATATAATGTACATGGAGCAGTTAGGATTGTAACTTTTAGCGTTTCAGATGAGGTGCGTAATGCATACACGCGGAAATCCTGATTTACGTCCGGCTGCGGCTGGCATCGATAAAGACCATATTAGCGTCTCCAATGAATGGATACCGATTATCATCTGTTCCGTTATCAACATTTCTTTGCTCATTTTCCTGCGCAACACCTATACTAAAGGACAAATGCAGTTCTCTCTTTTCGGGCTGACTATCGACAATTATATATTCAGCGGCTTTGCCGTTCAGGCGCAGATCCTCGTCAACACCTACCTTACCATCAAGACGATGAAGAAAGGATACACTGCGGCCGTATTGCTCAACATAATCGGGATATGTATGGCGGGTATAGTCGGAATCATAATTTCGGAGCAAAATACTGCAATGCTCGGCGTAGTGACATATTTCAATTCCATCGTGATCTCGGCAGTTATTTATCATTATAAGAAAGGACTCTATGATAACTTCCAGAGGCTGACCGAGCAAAAGAACGAAATAACATTGCTGTACAAGGAGATAAGTGCATCCAAAGAGCAACTGAGCCAGCAGAATGAGCAGCTGATGTGGTATAACAAAGTCATGAAGGATAATGAGAAAAAGCTTGAAAGAATGGCTTATTATGACCCGCTCACCGGGCTGCCGAACCGTAAAATGATCATCAAAAAGCTCGACATGCTCATACATTATTCTGAGCGTAAACAAGCCAGCTTTGCGCTGGTCTATATAGACATAGACAATTTCAAGGAAATCAATGATCTGATGGGACACCATGTCGGCGACATGCTGCTGGAGGAAGTGACGAAACGGTGGAAATCCAGACTGCACAGCAAGGATGTGCTTGGCCGCATGGAGGGTGATGAGTTTGCAGTTATCATCCGCCGTGAGATGAGCCGGGAGGACATCCTCAGATATGTGGGTTCTTTCAGGGAAGCGATAGCTGATGTGTTCAGATACAGCATGAAGGAATTCAAAATCGATGCCAGCTTCGGCATATCTGTCTATCCCAATGACGGGCGTACAACGGAGGATCTGTTGAAGCATGCCGGAATGGCGCAGGCTTTTGTCAAATCTTCGGGCAAAAGAGGTATAGAGTTTTACCGGAATGAAATGCAAAAGACAATAATCGAAAGGGTGCAGTTGGAAGACGGTCTGAAATCTGCGATCATGAACGGTGAGCTGTATGTGGTGTTCCAGCCGCAGTATTCCTGTGAAACGTCGAAGATAAGAGGGTTTGAGGCCCTTGTCAGGTGGCGCTCGGACAAGCTTGGCTCCGTCAGTCCCACCAGGTTCATACCTATTGCAGAGGAGACAGGTCTTATAATAGATATAGGTGAATGGATCCTGAGGACTGTCGTCAACAAGTTCAAAAAAGTCCAGGCTGCCAATAAGGACTATATCCTGACCATCAATATCTCTGTCGTGCAGATAGTCCAGCCTTCCTTTGTATCAATGGTAAGGAAGATACTTGACGAAACGGGATTCGACGGTAGCCGCCTCGAATTTGAGATAACTGAATCCGTATTCATATCATATCCCGAAAAGGTGATCCAGGCACTCATGCAGCTCAAGGAGATGGGTATCAGCATTGCCCTTGATGATTTCGGCACTGGCTATGCATCGCTGAAGTATCTTCAGATGCTGCCGATTGACACTTTGAAGATCGACAGAACCTTTGTCAGTGGCATCGGCAAAATGGAATCAGGGAATCAGATCGTAGGATCCATAATTGCGTTGGCACACAGTCTGGGCATATTTGTAGTGGCCGAAGGTGTTGAAAACATGAGCCAGATGAACTACCTGAAAGAGCAAAAATGCGACTGTGTACAGGGCTTCCTGCTCAGCATGCCCCTTGAGGATGACGAGTTCGACCGGCTGATCGCGATAGCGTAGACAGGTGCCTGGTACCATATACTAATCTTCTTTTACTCCGCATATAAATAAACTGATAAAAATACCTTATCTCTTGCGTTTCGTCTTACTCGAGGGGTGTTTCTGTTGAGCAGGTTTAAAATCCTTGGGGTTTATTTTTTTATAGCGGTTTTGGCATTGTCTGCCGTTCAGATGATCATCGATGCCAGAGCGACAGTTATCCTGAATGCAGCGATGCTGGACGAAAAAAAGGAGTACACGATATTCATCGAAATAGAAGATAAAACGCTGTATCTCCTGGTTGATAACACATGTGTAAAGGAATACAGGATCGCATCAGGGAAATCGGGCTATCCTTCCCCGCTGGGCTGCTGGACTATCGTCGAGAAGGGCGACTGGGGAGAGGGCTTCGGTGGCAGGTGGCTGGGGCTTGATGTGCCCTGGGGGAAATACGGGATACATGGGACCAGGGAGAGCGGTTCCATAGGTACGGCTGCCAGCCATGGCTGCATACGCATGTTCAATGACGATGTGGCGGAACTGTACAGTCTGGTGGACAAAGGCACCGAGGTGGTCATTGTCAACGGCCAGTTTGGGCCGTTTGGGCGAAAATTCGATGAGATAAATCCTGGGGACAGGGGAGCGGATGTACTCGCCATACAAAGAAGACTGAAGCAGCTCGGCTATTATGGCGGGCCACTGGACGGCATTTATGAAGATGGCATGAAAAAGGCTGTCCATCAGTTTCAGCGGGACACCGGCCTCAGGGCGCAGAACACTATTGACAGGCAGACCTGGCTCAACATGGGCTTCCGGGAGTTTGAGTAATGGGTGCAACCAAAAAAATAGAAAAAAGTTGCAAAAATATGTAACTTGCTGTAATATTATTATATAGCATTATTTTAACCAAAGCATACAGCAATTACCGAAGCTGCTAGTCTGTTCCGCTATACATCGCAAATGGCTTACCTTATATACAAATGTTACAATACCCGGGAGAAAGGAAATTCGTCCGATGGAAGAACTAAAGGGTAAGCGGTTTTATGAACTGATTATATCGGAGGCTGTCCATGCTGTACTATTCTTCCTGTGCCTGTCAGCTATAGCAGTCGAAGCGAACAGGATTTTGAATTATATTATTCCAATCTTTGCCTTTGTGGCGCTTGCTTATAGTACATATCAAATCATTGTATACTGCTCCGCAATAAAAAAAGCAGAAAAACCTGCTGATACTGTGATGCAGGAAGCAACTGATGTGTCGTCGGACAGTCCTGCAGGTACTGCCAAAGGCTTCGCAGACATTATAGAGAATACCTGCAGTGAAATCCAGCTGCTGAAGGAAAGTATCAGCAGCTTAGGTGCTGATTCTGAAAACCTTGTGAATATACTGAAAGAGAATGCCAGCACATCCGAGGACATAGCAGCCGCTACACTGGATATCGCCGGTTCTGCACAGGCAATCACCGACAGGACATCACAGGGAGTAAAAATTGCAGAAGAAATAAGCAGAAGAGCGCAGGAGATGAACGGCAAGGTAGTAGTTTTCCAGCAAAAGGCGAATCAGATTTTCGGGGAGACGAAGCAGGAGCTTGAGAATGCTATAGAAGAAGCCAGGATAGTAGAACAGATATCTGTATTGTCCGACTCTATCATTAGAATAACATCGCAGACGAACCTCCTTGCTCTAAATGCCAATATAGAAGCGGCCAGGGCAGGCGAGGCCGGAAAGGGATTTGCGGTAGTCGCCGATGAGATAAGGAAGCTGGCCGAGCAGTCCAAACAGGCAGTATCGAAAATACGGGAGATAACGGGCAAAGTCGAAGAATCGGTCAACAACCTCTCTGCATGTTCAAACAAGATACTTGATTTCATGTCGGCTGATGTCAGCAATGATTATGTATCAATGCTTGATATAGCACACAAATATAGTGACGACGCTCTGTATATCAATGACATGGTGAATGACTTCAACCAGACATCCAGAGAGCTGATGGCCCTAGTTGACAACGTGCTTGCGTCTATTGACAGTATTTCGCTTGCTTCCAGCGATGGAGAGAGCAAGATGAGGAAAATCAGGGCAGATGTGGAACACATATCTGACAAGTTCACGAACATCTTTGAACGTTTGAGGGTGTCGCTGAACGACTAAAAAAAAAGTATGGGGGTTGTTTATATGGCACAGTGGAGACTTGAAATTTATGATGTTCCGGGAAGAAACGTAGTGAATACCGAAGGATTTGGACAAGCTACTGCTGGCGATGTAAAGAAAGTGATTGAATATGTCGTGAACAAGGGTAAAAGCTTCGGCGGGAAATGGGGTTACATAGCCGGAATCGAAAAAATGGACCCTATTTTCGATGAAGAGACGAAGCAGGAATTTGCCAGGCTCCATCAGCTTTGCGAAGAAAACGGTTGTATTGCGATCGGATTCGTTGCTGGCGGGATGGCTGCAATAAAGGTTCAGGCAAAAAGGCACCAGCAGGCTTCGAAGGCTGAAGGGCTTGTAACCGAATATTTCAGGACCCGCGAAGAAGCCCTTGAATGGATGGAAACGCTGGGAGTGTGATCAAACGCCGGAATTGTGATCGGTCTGCAGGATCAGCCATCGATATCTGATTATCTGACAGCTCTTCTTAGTATTCTGAGAAGAGCTTTATACATAATTCGAGAATCATACCTGTTTGTGATGCTGCGTCATGAGTGTAAGGAATTTTCATTGTGATAAAGAGAATTATGCTGTAAACTGACCGTTCAACTTTTAATGATGAAATATGAAACCGGCCTCTTTTTTGTGCTATAATGTCTCTGACATCACATCTACACGAAAGGACAAGCAGAAGGTAAGCATATGAAAAGGACCATATCATGGGCGCTGGTGCTTCTGTGGATGGCATTGATATTTTTTCTGTCATCGCAGCCCGCAGATCAGTCCAACGAGCTGAGCACGGGGATAACGGAGGCCATTGCCAGGACAATCGAGAAAATAATTCCCGGAACAGAGATCGTCAT
>Ga0209537_1000813_pt1 | contig 37180 bp, 35 predicted proteins | sample BioPla4DNA1_FD_187698 | JGI IMG/M metagenome (GOLD analysis project Ga0209537, IMG submission 187698) | Biogas fermentation microbial communities from Germany - Plant 4 DNA1 (SPAdes) (version 2) | ecosystem: Engineered > Bioreactor > Anaerobic > Digestate | place: Bielefeld, North...
AATACATCTAAGGCAGCCTTTTTAATCTTGCCTGTTTCCAAACTTTCTATAAGAGCCTTTTCATCTATTATAACTCCACGTGCAATATTTATAATATAGGCTCCATCCTTCATATTGTCTAATACATCCTTATTTATAAGGTGATATGTTTCATCAGTATAGGGGACTGTTATAACAAGGACATCACATTTTTTGACTACTTCCTTCAGTTTATCTATACTGTAGCATTTGTGAAAGTGTTCCACTTCCCTGCCCCTTGTATTTATTCCAATTATATTTACACCAAAGCCTTCAAATCTTTTAGCAGCTTCCTGGGCTATAGAACCAGTACCTACAAAGCCTATGGTTTTCCCATAAAGTTCTAGTAGGCGGGTATTTGTTTTCCATATTTTATTTTTCTGTTTTTCATAAAACTCCTTGCTGTTTTTAAACATTTCCAGAGTCTTAAGTACAATCCATTCTGCAATTGGAATGCTGTAGACACCTCTGGCATTAGTTAATAATATGTTTCTTTTTTCTACCTTATCCTTGGGGACCTGATTAATTCCTGCACTTAATAGTTGAATCCATTTTAAATTAGGCAGCATATCTATATCCATCCTACTAAAGCAGTCAAAGGTAACCAGTATGTCTATATCCTCTATATCATGAGAAAATTCTACATTTTTTTCGTCCTTGTATACTACTTCATATCCGAGCTTTTCTAAGCTTTCAAATTCCTCTTCTGTAAATTTAAAGGTACTCAATACCTTCAATAAAACCACTCCCCTGTATAATTATCAATGTTTTTATACCCCTTTTACATATGCTTAAAAATCCAATCTATTAATTCAATACATAATTTGGCAGTTAAATCTTTTTCATCAAGCTTAGGATTTAATTCCACAAAATCCATGGATCTTATCATTTTAGTTTGCAGAAGGCCCTTAAGTATTTTCTTAACCTCATCAATAGTAAATCCTCCATCCACAGGGGTACCTGTACCTGGCACCAACTTTTTATCCAAGGAATCTATATCAAAGCTTATATGGACTCCATCAACCTTACTTTCCTTCAGTTTTTCTATTATATCTTCCAAGGTTTTATCAAGGCCTTCTTTTCTTATTGTATCCATTGTATATAAGTTTAAATTTAATTTTTCTGCTAATTTAACTTCACCTTCATCCAAGTCCCTGGCACCATAAATAAAGGTATTTTCTGCCTTAATTTTTTGACCCTCAAAATAGACATTGGTTAAATTTTCATGACCTTCTCCCAAGGCTGCACCTAAAACCATTCCATGGGAATTGCCGGAAGGAGAGGTCTCAAAGGTATTTATATCTCCATGGGCGTCTATCCATACGACAGCCAGCTTGTCAAAAAACCTGCTGGCACCTGAAATACTTCCTAGTCCTAGGGAATGGTCTCCTCCAAAGATGAAGGGGAAGCTATTGGAACACAAGGCGCTGTATACTAAATGGGCTAAGTTATTATTCATTTCTTCTATTAATTTTAAATATTTTATTTTTTTATGAGAACCATACTTTTCTGATTCGGGTACTTGAGGTATATAAAGGTTTCCAAAATCATATACATTCTTTTTATATTTCCTTACTACATCTACAATACCCATATCCCTTAGCTTCTGTGGTGCATATTGAACCCCTTCCCTGTCTGCACCGTATTTTACTGGAACCCCTATTAAACTTATATCCATAAATATACCTCCTTATAATCCGTCTTGTAGATAGCTTACTCTCTTATTATACCATTAAACCAGCATGTATAAACTGGCTGATATTTTAAGGATTACTAAAATATATTTAATATTTGCAGTAAAAATGATAATATTTAATTGAAAGAGAAAGGAGGTTTAAGGATGAAGGCTTTAATTGTAGTTGATATGCTTAATGATTTTATACTTAAGGACGGAGCCTTATATTCTGGTGAGCAGGCAGAAGAAATAGTAGATTTTATAAATGAAAAAATAAAGGAATTCAGAGAAAATAACTATTCGGTAGTATTTTTATGTGATAACCATGAAAAAGATGACAAGGAGTTTGATATGTTCCCACCCCATTGCATTGCAGGAGAATTTGGCAGCCAAATAGTTGATGGTATTGATGTTCAAGAAGGAGATAAAATAATTAAAAAGAGAAGGTATAGTGGTTTCTTTGGCACAGATCTGGATCTGTATTTAAGGGAGAAAAATGTGGATGAGATATATCTGGTGGGGGTATGTACAAATATTTGCGTCCTATATACTGCAGCAGATGGAAGAAATTTAGGATATAAAGTAAATATATATGAAAAGGGAGTGGCTACCTTTGATGAAGAAGCCCATAGATTTGCCCTCAAGGAAGCTAAAAATACCTTAGGCTGCAATATTATTTAAGATGGAGGAAGGAAATGGCAAAGAATTATTATGCAGTAAAGAATGGACGACAAATAGGGGTCTTTAATACATGGAAAGAATGTGAAGAACAGGTTAAGGGCTATCCAAATGCAGCTTATAAAAAGTTTTCCAGCTATGAAGAAGCCTTGGAATTCATAAAGGGAGACAGTGATATACAAGGGGACAAAGACATAGATGACTTAAAGGAAAATGAAGCAATTGCCTATGTTGATGGAAGCTATGATAATGAAAGTAAAATATATGGCTATGGAGTGGTGCTCTTTTCAAAGGATGGTAAATTTACCTTTTCAGAAAGGGATGATGATCCTAAGTTAGTAGAAATGAGAAATGTTGCAGGAGAAATTAAGGGATCAATGGTTGCCATGGAAGAGGCCCTTAAAAGGGGCAAGGATACCCTTTTTCTATACTATGATTATATGGGCATAGAAAAATGGGCTACAGGCGAATGGAAGGCCAATAAATACGGTACCAAAATGTATAGGGCCTATTATGATTCCATTAAGGATAAATTAAATGTAAGGTTTATCAAGGTAAAAGCCCATGCAGGAAATAAATACAATGAGGAAGCAGATAAATTAGCTAAAGAAGCTCTAGATATATAAGAGGGTCTAGGGACCCTCTTATATCTTTTCTATTTCCACCTTATTTCTTTTAAGCAGTTCTAATGCATATTCATCCACCCTGTAGTCATTTCTATAATATATTTTTTTAATACCAGCCTGTATAAGGGCCTTTGTACAGTTTAAGCAAGGGAAGTGGGTTACATAAACTTTACACCCCTTTACAGCAATGCCTTCCCTGGCACAGTATATAAGAGCATTTATTTCAGCATGTATAGTTGCAATACAATGGCCATCCCTCATAACATGTCCTACATCATTGCAGTGGGGGTTGCCGGAAATGGAACCATTGTATCCAGTAGATACAATCCTGTTGTCATCATTTACAATTAAACAGCCAACTTCAGCCCTGTCACAGGTAGAGCGGCTTGCAACTATTTCAGCTATTTCCATGAAATATTCATTCCAAGATTTTCTGCCTTTCATAATACTACTCCTTTGTTTTTTAATCATATTTTACCATAAATATAAGATTAAGTATTAATAAAAACCATACATATATTCAGCAAAAAATACAAGGAGATTATATTTGCAGCCTAGGTCTATAACTTTCAGCCAATTGAGGAAGAATCTTTTGAAAAATTCTCCTGCCCGGGATGGCGACAATACCCTAGTCCCTTTGGGAAGCATGGCCAGTTTGCCAATGTAAGCATTTTACCTAAATGAGCTGTAGAAGTTATCCCTGGGCGCAAGGGTAATGGACTGTGTTTTTTATTGAAAATAGACTAATGCAATGTATTTGTATTAAAGCCCTTATTATTGTTTACTTTATATTAATCTGTATAGATAGTAAATCCTTTATATATTATAATATAGGTATAATTGTGAAAGAAGGTGGGCTATGAAATACTTAGTTAGGGAAAGAATATTCTCATTTGCAGATAGGTTCAATATTCAAGATGAAGATGGAAGTGATAAATTTCAGGTAGAAGGCCAGCTATTTTCCCTGGGGGATAAGCTAAGGATATATGATTTAGATGGCAGGGAGCTTATATATATTGAGCAGCAAATATGGAGACTTTTACCAGAATACAATATATATAGGGGAGATAGGTTACTTGCCAGGGTAAAAAAGGAGCTGACCCTATTTAAACCAAGATTTACTATAGAAAGCCAATATGGGGATTTTACTATAGATGGGGATGTGTTTGCACATGATTTTACCATATTAAATAATGGCAGGCCTATAGCTTGGGTAAGTAAAAAGTGGTTTTCTCTTTCAGATACCTATTATGTAGAAATATTAGAAGGGGAAGATCATGCCTTTATATTATCTTTAGTGATAGTCCTGGACCAGGTATTGTATGATGAAAGTGGAAATAACCGATAGTGTAAAAGTTTTTCAATGAAAAAAATGTCTATTATAATAATATGGGGGACAAGTAAGTCCCTTATATTTATCCTTGGAGGGATTAAATGATAGATATAAAAAATATAATTAATAGGGTAAAGGGAAGAGAGCCTAGACCTTTGGATATTAAAAAGGAATATGCAGTTGTTTTGCCTTTAATTAACATTGAGGGTAATTGGCAACTAATATATGAAGTGAGATCCAATAGTTTAAAAAGGCAGCCTGGTGAAATATCCTTTCCAGGAGGCAAGGTGGAAGAGGGGGAAGGCTACAAGGAAGCTGCTGTAAGGGAAACCATGGAAGAATTAAATATAGATAAGGAAAAGATTAATATAATAGGGGAGTTAGATTATTTAGTCACCCGTGATAATACCATTATATATTCCTTTTTAGCTACTATAGAAAATATAGATGTAAATAGCATAAGTCCAAATTTAGATGAGGTAGACCATATATTTACAGTTCCAGTGGATTTCTTTATAGAAAATCCTCCAAAACTATATTATGTAGATTTGGATCCTGTTATTAGCGATGATTTTCCCTATAATCTAATACCTAATGGTAAAAATTATAAGTGGAGAATAGGGAAGCATTCTGTATATTTTTATAAATATAAGGATTATATAATATGGGGATATACAGCTAGGATAACCAAGCACTTCATAGATATTATAAAAGGAAGTTAGAACTCCTTTTGAGTCTAACTTCCTTTTATTTATACTACATTATTAGTCAGTAAACATTTGTGTCCAATAAGTAGTACCATTAGCCTCTGCATAACCCACACCAATAGTCTTAAAGTTTGGATTTAATATATTTGCCCTGTGGCCACTGGAATTCATCCAGCCATTCATTACAGATTCAGCACTCCTATAACCTTTAGCTATGTTTTCTCCTGCATATCCAAATTTAATACCAAAGCTTCTCATCATTTCAAAAGGATCTCCGTAGGTTGGAGAAGTATGGCTAAAGTAGTTTTTATCTGCCATATCTTGTGATTTAATTCTGGCAACCTTGGATAGTTCTGCACTTAAGGTTAAGGGAGCTAGTCCAGCTTTTTGCCTTTCTATGTTTACCAGTCTAACTACTTCCCTTTCAATGGCACTGACAGAACTATTGCCTGGTTCTATTGGTGTAGTTGGTTCTTCCTTAGGTTCTTCAGGTTTTTGTGGATTATTTGGTCTTTGTGGTTCTTCTTCCTTTGGTTCCTCTGGTTGAGGCTGTGGATTATCTGGTCTTTGTGGTTCTTCTTTTGGCTCTTGGGTTTCTTCTATATCATCAATATTCCAAATTAGTCTTAATTGGGATAGTATGTTATTTAGTCTGCTATTTAAGTATTTGTCTGATATATTACCATATTTGATTACATAGTTTCCATTTCCTTCACTTACAATTGTTTTAACTGAATATTTAAAGCCTTGAGCATGTCCTACTGATGTGGATAATATTAATATGGCTATTAATAATAGTAGTATTTTTTTACCATTTTTCATATTTATTCCTCCTTTTAAGGTCTCAGATTAATTGTGTTAATCTATCCTCCTTTCAAGTAATGGATATTTAGGAGTATAACATTAAATATATGTTAAATAAACCCACAATGGATGGAAGAATTTCAAAATTATGGCAATAATAAAAATACAGGTCCTTTTATAGGAACCTGTATTTTTACCCTTTTATCCTTACCTGATGATATACTTTTTTACCCTTTCTCAACATTAATTTTCCATGGCTAAAATCATCTAGGTTTACAATCCTATCAACTTCTTTTACCTTTTCATCATTCATTGATATTCCATTTTGTTCAATTAATCTTCTTCCTTCACTATTGGACTTAGTCAGGCCTACCTCCTTTAGAAGCTCCAATATGCCTATTCCCTTTTCAAAGGTTGATTTATCGAATTCAGTAAAGGGTATAGAGCCTTCTTCCTCAGCACCAGCAAATAAGGCTCTTGCAGCCTGTTGGGCTTTTGTTGCCTCTTCTTCACCATGAATTAATTTAGTTACCTCAAAAGCTAATACTTCTTTTGCCTTGTTTATTTCTGCCCCTTCTAAGGAACCAAGCCTTTTAACTTCATCCATTGGAAGGAAGGTTAACAGTGCCAGGAATTTTTCCACATCCCTGTCATCTGTGTTGCGCAGGTATTGGTACATTTCGTAAGGACTGGTCTTATTTGGATCCAGCCAGATGGCTCCTTTGGCTGTTTTACCCATTTTTTCCCCAGAGGCAGTAGTAAGTAGTTTTAAGGTCATGGCATAAACTTTATCCTTCTCTAGCTTTCTAATTAGTTCATATCCTCCCAATATGTTGGACCATTGGTCGCTGCCGCCTATTTGAAGCTTGCAATTGTACTTTCTATATAAATGCAGGAAGTCATAGGATTGTAATAGCATATAGCTAAATTCAAAGAAGGTTAGTCCTTTTTCCAGTCTGTTTTTATAGCTATCCAGTGTAAGCATATAGTTTACAGAAAAATGGACACCAACTTCTCTCATGAATTCTAAAAAGTTTAAATCTAAAAGCCAGTTGGCATTATTATCCATAATGGCCCTACCATCACTGAAGTCTAAGAATCTTTCAAATTGTTCCTTGAATTTTTCTGCATTACGGTCAATTTCTTCCTTGGTAAGTAACTTTCTCATATCCGTTCTACCAGAGGGGTCCCCTATCATAGTAGTACCTCCACCCAGTAGAGCAATAGGTCTATGGCCTGCCCTTTGCATGTGCATCATTACCATTATTTGGATAAAATGGCCTAAAGTTAAACTATCAGCAGTGGCATCAAAACCTATATAGAAGGTTACTTGTTCCTTTTCCAGTAGTTCCCTAAGTTCATCCTCATAGGTAACCTGGTCTATATATCCTCTTTCTAAAAGTACATCATATACATTAGCCATTTGTGTTTCCCTCCTATTTTTATGCTTTTATATTAAAAAAGGTACCTTCTCCTTTAAGGACGAGAAGATACCCGTGGTACCACCTTAATTCGCCATAGGCCTCTAATCACTTAACGGGTGATAAGCGCAATAGTTTCCTATTGGACTCCAGATTCGTACTTCGCCTAATTATTAGGTTATAGACCTCTCACCCATGGCCTATTCTCTGTCATTTAACCATAATTAGGCTACTTTAATCCTTCATAGTCAAATATTTTCAATTATTTTCAAAAGTATATTAATATATTATGCAAATATTGTCAAGGTAGAAAAATAGAGGACTTTTAGTCCTCTACAATTAATTCTTTGCTATTTTCCCATAGGCCATGGATATTGCAGTAGCTTGTTGCATATAGGGTTCCAGATTTTTCTGCCTTAAATCTTGTTACTACATAGGGTTCAGTGAAAACTCCCTGTTCTCCGTGGCTATCAAATTCATAGGTGCCTACCTCTACTGGGAATTTGGCTCCTTCTGGATGGAAATATAGCTTAATCCAAGCTATGTAGTGCTCTTGTAGGTTTGGATGGGGTATTTCTTCTCCAATGTTTACATTTACTTCTATTAGGTCACCTTTTTTAACCTTGTCTGGTGCATGAATTACAGGAACGTGTTTTTCCCCTTTCCAATCTCCACTTTGATATAAATCTCCTATCTTTTTCATATTATAACCCCCTTTAATACTATTATTCTTTAGTTAATATTTAAACTAGCACTCTGTTAATAATTACCCAAAAATAATTAAAATACACAAAATATGTGTAAACATTTATTCTTTTAGATATAATGAAGATAATAGATAGTATATAAGGGGGGTAGCTTATGAGCATATATACAAGAGGTGGTGACAAGGGCACTACAAGCTTATTTGACAACAAAAGGGTTCCAAAGGATCACATAAGGGTTGAAAGCTATGGTACCATTGATGAGCTGATATCTTTTTTGGGACTTTCAAAAAATTATATGGAGGATGAAAAAATATATAATCTAATAGAGGAAATCCAAAACAAGCTTTTTACTGTGGCTTCTAATTTGGCAACTGAAGATGGGAGCAAAATAAAGTACCGTATAGTGGAGGATGATATTAAATTTTTAGAAGGTAAAATAGATGAGTATATGAATAAAATTGGTAATCCTACAGGTTTTATAGTTCCCGGGTCAGGCATTAAATCTGGCTATCTTCATGTTTGCCGAACTATATGCAGAAGGGCAGAAAGAAGGATAATTACCTTAAGTTCCCAGGAAGATATTGACCCATTGCTTATAAAATATGTAAATAGGTTATCTGATTTACTATATGCCCTTGCCAGATATTTAGAAGAAAAGGAAGTAAAAGTGGATTATGAAAAATAGGCATACTTGTTTGAATAGTCTTGTATTAAGCCTTAGTTCAATATCCCATTGAGCTAAGGCTCTTTAATTTTTATTAAAATTGAGTGGTAATATTGTACTAATTTAATCAACTTTTAATAAACTTCTTATTGGGGAAGCTACCATAGAAATCTATATATATGGCAGCTTAATATAAAACGGGGTATAATAAATATTTTGAGTTTGGCAGATTAATATGATATTATAAAATATATACCTATTCATTATAAAGGGTGATCTTATGCTCGACAGAGATGAAATCAATACAGTTTATAGTAAGTTAAAAGAATATAGCATTTTAAACTATCATGTACTGGAAAGCATGGCTGATTGGGTAAGATTGGTAGACCATGATGGTAATATTTTATATGCCAATGAAGCTATGAAAAAGGCCTTAGGATACGATATAGTTGGTAAGAAATGCTATGAAACCACTGGGAAAACAAGGAGATGTGACTTTTGTATAGCCAGAAGAAGTATTATTAACAATGAGGTAGTACAAAAGGAAGAAATTATAAATGGAAGATATTATTCAGTGATTAGTTCTCCAGTAAAGGACTTGGATGGAAATATAATAGGAGCTGTGGAAGTTTTAAGGGATGTTACAAGGGAGAGAAAACTGGAACTAGAACTAATTGAGCGAAATACTAAAATGATTAATGATATAAAGTTTGCAGAAAAGATTCAAAGAAGGATACTGCCTAAAAAAGGATTATATAAAAATGTTAAAATTGATCACTTATATAAGCCATCAGAAATGCTTAGTGGAGACATATTTGATGTATTTATTATTGATGAAGACAAATTAGGGGTTTATATATGTGATGTAGTTGGACATGGTATTACAGCTTCCATGATGACTATGTTTGTTAGACAAACTATGAGATCTATTAAGGACTTTATTGTACAACCTTCCGTTGCCCTAACAGAGCTCCAGAAAAGCTTTAGCTCTTTAGATTTAGGGGTGGACAAATATTTTACAATATTCTATGGAGTATTTAATGCTAAAACAAATCAGTTCATATATGCCAATGCAGGACATAACTGTATCCCCATTAGATACAATTCAAATGGTATAGAAATGCTAAAAACAAAGGGTCTTCCCATATCCTTAATTTTTAGTGAAATATATTATGAAGAAAATGAAATAGTATTGGAAGAAGGGGATAAAATATTATTATATACCGATGGCATCAGTGAAGTTAAAAATGCTAAAGGTGAAGAATTTGGTATAGATAGAATAATAAATATTATTAAGGAAGAAAATAAGGATGTATTAAATAGGATAATTGAAGAGGTAGAAGACTTTAGATGGGGAGAACAAAAAGATGATTATGCCATGCTTCTAATGGAAATATTGGAGAGTACAGAGTCCTAGGAAGTATTCCTAAGACTCTTATTTTTCACAAAAAATAGGAGGGTAGTACTGGATGGACAATATAAGCTTAGATTATTCAAAATCCCTTGTGGAAGAATATGAGTTGGAAAATATATGGCCCTATGTAAAAACTGCCCATAAACTATTACATAGTAAAAGTGGCCAGGGAAGTGAGTATACTGGCTGGCTGGATTTAAAAAATTCCATTGATAATGAAGAAATTAGGAGGATAAAGGAAACTGCCTGCAGTATAAGGGAAAATTCAGACATATTTATTTCAATAGGCGTAGGAGGCTCCTATTTGGGAGCCAGGGCATGTATTGAAGCCTTAAACCATAATTTTTACAATGAACTGCCAAGGGAAGAAAGAGGGGGCCCAAAAATTTTTTTTGTAGGAAACAACCTGAGCAGCAGCTATATTATGGATTTATTAGACTTGCTGGATGGCAGGGAAATTGCTATAAATGTCATATCAAAATCCGGCACAACCCTGGAGCCGGCCTTGGCCTTTAGAATATTTAGGGAATATATGATAAACAGATATGGACCTAAGGAAGCAGTAAAAAGGATATACATTACTACAGATAAATCAAAAGGTATTTTAAGAAGTTTAGCCCAAAGGGAAGGCTATACTTCCTTTACTGTGCCGGAGGATATAGGAGGCAGGTATTCTGCATTGACACCTGTAGGGTTACTGCCTATGGCAGTTGCCGGTATTGATATAGATAAGCTTTTACAGGGGGCCTTAGATGGAGCAGAGGAATATTCCATGGACAGTGAAGAAAATATTAGCTATAAATATGCAGCCCTTAGAAACATTCTTTATAAAAAGGGGAAGTTTATAGAGATTTTCGCCCAATATGAACCTAATTTACACTATTTTGCTGAATGGTGGAAGCAATTATTTGGTGAAAGTGAAGGAAAGGATAAAAAAGGTATATATCCTTCTTCCGTTACCTTTACTACAGATTTGCATTCCCTGGGACAGTTGATACAGGATGGAGGCAGGAATATATTTGAAACTACTTTAAATATATTAAATCCAAGAAGGGATATGGCAGTTAAAAAGGATGAGGAAGATTTAGATGGATTAAATTACCTTGCCGGTAAAAGCATAGATTATGTAAATAAAAAGGCCTTTGAAGGAACCTTGCTTGCCCATTTTGAAGGAGGGGTGCCTAATTTAGTTATTAACATACCTTATATGGATGAATACCATTTGGGAAAATTAATATATTTTTTTAAAAAGGCCTGTGCCATAAGTGGCTATATATTAGGAGTCAACCCCTTCAATCAGCCTGGGGTGGAGGAATACAAGAAGAATATGTTTATATTGTTGCAGAAGTAAGAAAATAACCTTCTTTTTTGGGTTATCCAAAAAAGAAGGTTATTTTTTTATATAAATGCTTTCATTGGGAAAAATATAATCTAAGGAAATAAAAATAAAGGGGATTATCACATGAAAATATTTTGGAAAGTATTTGCAGTATCCTTCGTATTTTTTGCTATTATTACCCTATTAGGATCCTATTCTTATATGAAAACAAAGGGCAGGGAAGAGGATTTGGACTTTACTATAATAGGAGGTGAGGCTGAAGATGAAAATATAAGGGAAGAGGAAGCTGAGAATGATTATGAGGAATATGAAAATAATAATGAGGAGGCTAAGGAGCCGGAAAGCTTTTCTTCTTTAGAAGAAGCCTTTTATAATAGTAAAAGGATAAATGTCATAATATTAGGCATGGAGGATGTCAGGACTGATACTATAATTTTTGCTTCCTTTGATCCTGATAGTAAGGAAGTAAATCTATTTTCTGTACCAAGGGATACCTATATTCATAGAAAGGGTTATGATTTGGCAGAACAGAGAAAGATAAATGCCATATATGAAAGCCATGGAATAGAAGGGGTAAAAAAGGCTGTTTCTTATTTATTTCAAGGGGCACCAATACACTTTTATGTAAAAATAGATTATGAAGGTGTAAAGAAGATAGTTGATTCAATTGGAGGAGTAGAAGTAGTAGTACCCTTTAATATGAAATATGATGATCCAACGGCAGACCCTCCTCTTCATATAAACCTAAAGGCAGGAAGGCAGCTTTTAGATGGGGATAAAGCCTTGCAGTTTATAAGGTATAGGAAGGGTAATTCAAAAAAACAGGGCTATATTGACGGAGATTTAGGCAGAATTAAAGCCCAGCAGGAATTTATCAAAGCTTTTATTGATAAGGCCTTATCCTACAGGTTGCCTACAGTAATAAAAAATGGATATCCTTATGTTGAAACAGACATCAGCCTATTTGAAGCTTTATACTATGGAAGCAAAGCCCTGGGAATTAAAATGGACCATATTAGACTTGATATCCTGCCAGGAAGGGCAGAATTCAGGCGATATGGAGGTAGGCTTCTATCATATTATATTGCCAATTTAAAGGAAACTAAAAAGGTATTAGAAAATATCTACAATGTAAAACCCCCTGAAAATTAGGGGGTTAAATTGCTTCCTTTTCATTGGATTTTAAAAGTTGCTCTCCAATTGTATTTACATTTCCTGCTCCCATGGTTACTACAATGTCACCTTTTTTAGCATGGTCTAAAATATACTTTTCTATATTTTCAAAGGATGATATATATTCTGCATCTACACCATTTTTAATTAAGGCTTCTACGAGATGAGTAGAATGAATAAGTCCATTATCTTTTTCTCTAGCAGCATATATGTCTGGAATTATAACCTTATCTGCTTCCCCAAAGGAAGTAGCAAAGCTATTTAAAAGCATCTTGGTTCTAGTATAGGTATGGGGTTGGAATATACACCATATCTTATTTTTGGTTGAACGCCTCAGGGCTTTTAAAGAAGCTTTAATTTCTGTAGGATGATGGGCATAGTCATCAATTATCTTTATGCCATTTAGATATCCTTTAAGCTCCAATCTTCTATGGGTACCCTTAAAGTTTTCTAAATTCCTTATTATTGTTTCCATTGGTATCCCTAGAGAATCAGCTACAGCAATACTGGCTAAGGCATTATATATGTTGTGTACTCCCATTACCTTTAAGGTTACAGGGTATATGGCGCTTAAGTTTACCCTTAACATAAATCTTGGATATCCATCGGTTGTAAAGGAAATATTTTCAGCAGTAAAATCAGCCTTGTTGTTAATTCCAATAGTTATTACATTAGCCCTTGTATTTTCTATTATTTTACAGGCATTTTCATCATCCACGTTTATTACCAAGTTGCCCTGCTCATCAATATTTTTACTATACTGAATAAAAGTATCTACTATATGGTTTATATCCTTAAAATAATCCAAATGGTCCTCTTCAATATTTAGAATAACAGCAGTATTTGGATGGAATTTTAATATATTGCCCTTGTATTCACAAGCTTCTGTCAGTAAAATTTCTCTATTTCCAATCTTAACATTTCCCCCGATTTCATCCAAATATCCTCCTAGAAGGATGGTAGGATTTAGAGAGGCGTTGTCAAGAATTGTAGCAATCATACTGGTAGTAGTGGTTTTTCCATGGGTACCGGATACAGCAATGGAGTTTTTGTAATTTTTCATTATTTCTCCAAGAAAAGTGGCCCTATCAATGGTTTCAATGCCTCTTTTCTTTGCCTCCAACAATTCCTCATTGTCCTGAGAAATGGCATCTGTGTATATGACTAAATCCACATCTTTAATATTTTCTTTACTGTGGCCTATATATATTTCTGCACCTAAGCTTTTCAATCTTTCAACAGCTAGGCTATCATTCATATCTGAACCTGATACCTTATATCCTTCATTAATTAATATTTCAGCTAGACCACTCATACTTATACCGCCAATTCCAATGAAATGTATGTACTTGTATTTGTGATCATCTATTGAAAAAACAAACATAAATTAACCTCCTATGTTAACAAATTCACTGCTCCCTTTAGTATTATTACCAAGGTAGTGTATTAATATTATTTTATTCATCTTGATGAATTTTGCTACTATTTGATTATATCATATTATTATATCTATTAAAATGCAATATAGATACCCTTTCATATTATAGCCTTAGTTAGAAATTATTTCCACAAATAAAAAAATTAGTATTATTTTCGAAAAAAATAAAATATTTTTCAAAAAAAGGAGGATTTTAATTATATTTAGAGAATATAGAAAATATTTAGTAAAATCTATTGACTCCTATGGAAGGTGGTGAGCTTATCAATGAAGGTAACAGATGTAAGAATTAGAAAGATAACAGATGAAGGAAAAATGAAGGCAATTGTATCTGTGACCTTTGACAATGAATTTGTTGTTCACGATATCAAAATAATTGATGGACAAAATGGACTATTTATAGCTATGCCTAGTAGGAAAATGGTTAATGGTGAGTTTAGGGATATTGCCCATCCTATTAACTCAGAGACTAGGAAGAAAATACAAGATGCAATATTTGAAGAATATGAAAAAGTATTGATAGCAAATAATTAAGGACCGAAAGGTCCTTTTTACTTTTGTCTTGTTATTGACATGAAATAAGGACTATAATATATGATGACAAAGTTTTTCCATAAATTAATTTTCATTGGACATATGTTAGAAATAGGTTAAAATATTACTTGGGCAAGATAATTGTAAAGAGGTGTTAAGTATGAATATTTCTATAATACTGGCTGCTGGAGAAGGTACCAGGATGAAGTCTGACATACCTAAGGTTTTGCACAAAATATGTGGTAAGCCCATGCTAGAGTATGTAATTGATAATAGCAAAGAGGCAGGAATTGATAAAAATTACATTATAATTGGCCACGGTGGTCAAAAGGTAAAGGATGCTTTTTCTCATAAGGATGTTGTATTTAAAGATCAGCCCATTGGTCCTCAGTATCCTTATGGCACTGGCTTTGCAGTTATGCAGGCAAAGGAACATATTGAAGATGACAGCAATGTAGTTATATTGTGTGGTGATACACCTTTAATAACTAGTAAAACCATAGGGGAACTTATTCAATATCACATAGGCAATAAAAATTTCGGTACTGTACTAACGGCCTATGTTGAAGACCCAACAGGCTATGGTAGAATAATTAGAGATGAAGAGGGAAATATTGAAAAAATTGTTGAACATAAGGATGCCAATGAGGAAGAAATAAATATCAGGGAAATAAACTCAGGTATATACTGTTTTAAAGGTGAACAGTTAAAATATGCCCTTGACAAGATCGATAATAATAATGCCCAGGGCGAGTTATATATAACAGATGTAATAAGCATATTAAAGAAGGAAGGATATAAGGTAGGAGCCTATTTAATAGAAGATGCCAGTGAGATATACGGTGTTAATTCAAGGGTACAATTGGCCTTTTGTGAGAAGGTGATGAGGCATAGGATAAACAGGTACCATATGGAAAACGGGGTTACAATAATAGATCCGGATAATACCTATATTGAAGCTGAAGTAAAAATAGGCAGGGATACTATAGTATATCCTGGTGCTATATTGAAGGGCAATACTACAATAGGTAGTGATTGTATTATTGGTGAGAATACAAGAATAGAAAATAGCAGCATTGGAAATGGAGTAGAAATATTTTCGTCTACCATTGAAGAAAGCGTAGTTAGTGACTGCTGTCATATAGGCCCCTATGCTCATCTTCGCCCCAACAGCCATTTAGGTAAAAATATTAGGATAGGTAATTTTGTAGAGGTCAAAAACTCCAATATTGGAGATAATTCTAAGGCAGCCCATCTTGCATATATAGGTGATGCAGATGTAGGTAAAAATGTAAATATTGGTTGCGGTGTAGTGTTTGTAAACTACGATGGCCTTAAAAAACATAGAACTATAGTTGAAGACAATGCTTTTATTGGAAGCAATTCTAATTTAATAGCACCGGTGAAGGTGAAAAAATGGGGATATGTGGCTGCTGGATCTACCATAACCCATGAAGTTGAGGAAAGCTCTTTAGCTATAGCTAGAGCCAGACAGGTAAATAAAATTGGATGGGTTGAGAAGAAAAAATTTAAAAAAGATAAATAGGAGGAATTAAATTGTTAAGCAAAGAGGAGATTAAAGTTTTTACAGGTAATGCTCATAAGGATTTAGCTATAAGTATTTGTAAGGAATTAAATATTCCTTGTGGTTGTTGTGACGTAGGCAAATTTAGTGATGGGGAAATATTTGTAAACATTGCAGAAACTGTAAGGGGATGTGACGTATTTGTTATACAACCAACCTGTGCCCCAGTAAATGACAATTTAATGGAGGTTTTAATTTTCATAGATGCCTTAAAGAGGGCTTCTGCAGGAAGGATAAATGCTGTTATTCCTTATTATGGCTATGCTAGACAGGATAGAAAGACCAAGGCCAGGGAACCAATAACAGCTAAACTGGTTGCTGATTTACTTACCAAGGCAGGAGCAGACAGGGTTATAAGTATGGATCTACATGCCGGACAGATTCAAGGCTATTTCAATATTCCAGTAGACCATCTATCTGGAGTGCCAATTCTTGCCGAATATTTTAAGAATATAATAGATAAGGATACAGTTATAGTATCCCCTGATATTGGTGGGGTAGTAAGGGCAAGAAACTTTGCCAGTCTCCTGGATTTACCTATAGCAATAATAGAAAAAAGAAGACCTAAGGCAAATGTTTCAGAAGTTATGAATGTAATAGGGGATATTGAAGGCAAAAACGCCATTTTAGTAGACGACATAGTTGATACTGCAGGCACAATAACTAAGGCTGCAGCAGTATTAAAGGATTTTGGAGCTAAAAAAGTATATGCCTGTGCTACTCATGCAGTGCTTTCTGGTCCTGCAGTAGAGAGAATTGAAAGTTCTGTAATAGAAAAATTTGTAGTTACAGATACTATACCTCTAACAGAAGAAAAGAAAACTGATAAGATGGAAGTTGTAAGTGTAGCTCCAATATTTGCCGAAGCTATTAGGAGAATACATCTAAATGAATCTGTAAGTATATTGTTTGATGAATAGAGGAGTGATAGGTTGTTTGCCATTGTGGGATTAGGAAATCCTGGAAGGCCTTATGATGGGACCAGGCATAATGTAGGCTTTGATACAATAGATCTATTAGCCCACAGGAATAATATCAGGCTAAATAAAATAAAATTTAAATCTGTCTATGGAGAAGGTATTATAGGAAGTGAAAAGGTCATACTATTAAAACCCCAAACATATATGAATAATAGTGGTATGGCAGTGCTTGATCTATATAACTTCTATAAGATGCCAATTGAGAATATATTAATAATAGTTGATGACATAGATATAGATTTTGCAACCATAAGGATAAAAAGAAAGGGAAGTGCAGGTTCCCATAATGGTCTTAAATCCATTATATATCATCTTCAATCTGAGAACTTCCCCAGGGTAAAGATTGGCATAGGAAAGAAAAGGGAAAATCAGGATTTGGCAGATTTTGTTTTAAGTAGATTTGACAAGGAAGAAAGAGAAAAAATAGATGAAGCTATTGAAAAGGCAGCTTTGGCAGTTGAAACCATAATTGCTGATGGCATTGACAAAGCTATGAATGAATTCAATTAAAAACAGCCCAGGAAGATTCCTGGGCTTAAGGCCTATGTTTAAGGAGAGTAGATAAGATGCAAAATATGTTAATAGACCCGCTGAAAAATTGGAAGTCCTATAATCAGTTAATTGAGAAAATAAATTCTAATAATGGTCCTATAGCTACCTACGGCATTGTAGATGAAAGTATAGGGCATATTAATTATGCCATAAATGAGCATGTTAAAAAACCGGTACTGATTGTAACCTATGATGAAATGAAGGCCAAAAAAATATATGAAGATATTAAAAAATTTAATGAAGAAAATGTTGAGCTGTTTGAAAATAGAGAAGTAATATTCTATAAGGTGGATGCCATTAGCTCTGAAAGGCTGGTTAACAGGTTAAAAGTTCTTTCAAGGGTTATAAAAGGTGAACCAATAATAGTTGTAGCCCATATAGAAGCCTTGTTAAACAAGATTATGAATCCTGATATATATGGAAGCCATTTTATATGCATAGATAAGGAAGATACAATAGATGTGGATGACTTAACCAACAAGTTCATCCAGTGTGGCTATGAAAGGGAACATATGGTGGAAGCAGTAGGTCAGTTTAGTATCAGGGGAGGAATAATTGATTTTTTCCCACCTAGCAGCCAAAATCCATATAGAATTGAGCTCTTTGGAGATGAAATAGATTCAATAAGAATTTTTGATATAGAAAGCCAAAGATCTTTGGAATTAGTAGATCAAGCCTATATTTCACCTGTAAAGGAAGTTTTAATATTAGATGAATACAGGGAAGCTATAATAGAAAATCTAAACCTGGACTTAAAAAATGCAACAAAAAAATTAAATAAAGGCTCCAGGGTGAAGGAAAGATTAGAAGAAAAATTTCTGGAATATATTGAAGAAATTAGGGAAAGGGTATCTATTTCCAACTTAGATATGATAATACCCTATATACCTGATAAATATCTGGGAAGCCTGTTAGATTATTTTAGCAATGATACTATAGTATTTATAGATGAACCTAAGAGGATTGAAGAAAGGATAAGAAATACAAAGGAACAGTTTTTACTTAAATATTCAGAGCTTCTTCAAATAGGAGAAGTACTTTCTGGACATGAAAAAATAAGATATGAATATGATCAAATAAGGGAGAAAATTGAAGAGAAGATAGCTATTGTAAATTCGGCTATATTAAGTATAGGTAATGACTTAAAACCAGCAGAGATTGTTAAATTTCCAACAAAAACTATGCAGTCCTTCCATAACAATATGGAATTATTAAATGAGGAATTAAACCACTATAAGTATAGAGGCTATAAGGTTATTATATTTGCTGGTTCAGAAGAAAGGGCTAAAGGTCTTCAAGCTGCATTAATGGATTTGGGTTTGGTCACAAGCTATGTAGAGGATTATGAGCATGAAATTAAATCAAGCCAAATATTTATAAGCCCCGGAAGTATTAATAGAGGATTTGAATATCCGGATATAAAATTTGCAGCCATAAGCCATAAGGAGATATTTAAAAGCACCAAGGACAGCCGCAGGGTAAAGAAAAAATCTAAAGGGGAAGTTCTTAGCTTTTCTGATTTAAAGATAGGGGACTATGTTGTTCATGAAAATCATGGTATAGGTCAATATGGCGGTATAGAGAAATTAAATATACAAGGGGTTATAAAGGATTATTTAACTATTAATTATAGGGGAAATGATAAATTATACGTGCCCATAGACCAAATGAATTTAATTCAAAAATATGTAGGTGGGGAAGGTACCAGGCCTAAAGTTAATAAATTATCAAGTTCTGAATGGGCAAAGGCTAAGCAGAGGGCAAAGAAGGCCGTTGAAGATATGGCAAAGGACCTGTTGGAATTGTATGCTAAAAGGGAAACCCAAAAGGGTTATGCCTTTTCAGAAGATACTATCTGGCAGAAACAGTTTGAGGATTCATTCCCCTATCAGGAAACAGATGCCCAGCTTAGGAGTATTGAAGAAATCAAAAAAGATATGGAAAAACCCAAGCCTATGGATAGGCTTCTTTGTGGTGATGTGGGATATGGTAAGACAGAGGTAGCCTTAAGGGCTGCATTTAAAGCTATAATGGATGGCAAACAGGTAGCCTTTTTAGTACCAACAACCATACTAGCCCAGCAGCACTACAATACAATGAAGGAAAGGTTTTGCGATTTTCCTGTAAATATTGGTATGTTGAGTAGATTTAGGACGCCAAAGGAGCAGAAAGCTACTATTGAGGGATTAAAAAAGGGCTTGGTGGATATAGTAGTAGGTACCCACAGGCTCCTGTCAAAGGATATTCAATTTAAGGATTTAGGGCTTCTGATTGTAGATGAGGAACAGAGATTTGGTGTAAAGCATAAGGAGGCCTTAAAGAAGTTAAAGGAAAATGTTGATGTTCTTACACTTTCGGCTACCCCAATTCCCAGAACCCTTCATATGTCCCTTATTGGTATTAGGGATATGAGTTTAATAGATGAACCTCCTGGAGAAAGATATCCAATAGAAACCTATGTAGTAGAATTTAATGAGCTTATGATTAGAGAGGCTATCCTTAAGGAAATAGAAAGGGGGGGACAGGTTTACTTTGTCTACAATAGGGTTGAAAATATAGATAAAATAGCAGCCATGCTTAAAAAATTAGTTCCTGAGGCAAATATAGCTATTGGCCATGGGCAGATGAGCGAAAAGGAATTGGAAAATGTTATGATGGATTTTATAAATAATAAATATAATGTATTAGTTTGTACCACCATAATTGAAACTGGCCTTGATATACCAAATGTAAATACCATAATAGTATATGATGCAGATAAAATGGGTCTAAGCCAACTGTACCAGCTAAGGGGTAGAGTAGGGAGAACCAACAAGGTTGCCTATGCATATTTTACCTATGAAAAGGATAAGGTTTTAACAGAAGTGGCAGAAAAAAGGCTTAGGGCAATAAAGGATTTTACAGAGTTCGGCTCAGGATTTAAAATAGCAATGAGGGATTTAGAAATAAGAGGGGCAGGAAATCTATTGGGTGTAGAACAGCATGGTCATATTGAAGCTATAGGATATGACCTATATGTTAAATTTTTAAATGAAACTATCAAAAGGCTAAGGGGTGAAAAAGTAGAAGAGACCATAGATACAAGTATAGAGCTTTCAGTAGATGGATATATACCTTTGAACTATATTGAAGATGAAGAACAAAAAATAGAAGTTTATAAAAAAATTGCTGTCATAAAAAATATGGAGGACTATAGGGAGCTGGTAGATGAGCTAATTGACAGATTTGGAGATATCCCTAAGGAAGTGGAAAATCTGTTGGATATTTCCTACATTAAAAATACAGCAAGCAGGTTAAATATAAAAAGCATTAGCCAGTCTGGTAATAAGATTATATTGGAATTCAATACATTAGAATCTATTTCCCCCAATTTAGTACATTTTATGGCTAGTGAATATGGCAAAAGGATTGGATTTGATTTGTCCAAAAACCCATCTTTTACTTATATTTATAAAAAGAACCTATTAAGTGAACTAAAGGTTGTGGTTGAGAAAATAAATAGTTTTTACCAGGAAGAAAAAAATATAAATTAAAGATACTAGAAGGAAGGATGTTTTATATTGAAATATAAAAAAAGAGCACTAATTATATGTATTTTGTTAATTATGCTTTTATGTGCTGCATGTGGAAACAATTCTAAAGAAGGAGTACTTGCTGAAGTAGATGGCCATTTAATACTGGAGGAGGATTTTGACAGGGAATTTGAAATAAAAAGAAAAATATATGTGAGCCAATATGGGGAAGATTTTCTAAAGCAGGAGTTGGAAGAAGGTTTAACCATTGAAGAATTTTTAAAGGAAGAATTGCTGTTTGAGATTATTCATGAGCACATACTAAGTAAGGAATTGGACAAATTAAATATGGCAGTTACCCAAGAAGATATAGATGAATATATACAGAATAATTATATAAACAGGCTTGGTGGAGAAGAAAACTATGATGATTATTTGGATTCTTTAGGTGTTAGCAGTGGGGATTTCAGAAAAATCATAGCTAGAGAATTAATGTATGAAAGGCATAGCCAGCATTTTTATGAACAAATAGATTTATCAGAGGATGAGGTAAGGGACTATTATGAAAAGAACAAGGATGTTTTTATAAAGGTTAGGGCAAGCCATATACTGGTAAAGACTGAAGAAGAGGGCAGGGAGGTTTTGAGGAGGCTTCAAGCAGGGGAGGATTTTGCAAGCCTTGCTGCAATTATGTCCATAGATACTAATTCTGCTGTTAAGGGTGGAGATTTAGGGTACTTTACTAAGGGTTCCATGGCAGAACAATATAAGGAAATTGAAGAGGCAGCCTTTAGCTTAAAAGAAGGTGAGGTAAGCAATTTAATTAAAACAGATTTTGGATACCATATAGTCTTAATAGAAGATAGGGTTGATTCCTTTGAGGATTTAAAGGAGGAAGCAGAAAAGGCTTTAAAAAATAAGAAATATTATGAGGAATTAAATAGGCTTATGGAAAAAGCAAATGTAAAGGTATATATGGATTTACGTGAAAACAAAAGTAACCTTCCATAAAAGAAGGTTACTTATATTTTATGTCAAATTAATGTAAATACTTTAAGTTAAGATTACCATAAATGTATAAAAAATTCCTATTAGTAAAATAATAATGACACAATAACTTTTGAGGAGGGAAATGATGAAAGCTACTGGAATAGTTAGACGTATAGATGATTTAGGAAGGGTTGTAATACCTAAAGAAATAAGAAGAACATTAAGGATTAGAGAAGGAGATCCTTTAGAAATTTTTACAGATAGAGAAGGGGAAGTAATACTTAAGAAATATTCTCCCATTGGAGAGCTAAATGAATTTGCTAATGAATACTGTGAATCATTACATGAAAATACAAAGTTCATAGCAATGATAACAGATAGGGATAATATAATTGCCATTTCAGGAGGATCCAGAAAGGAATATCTTGAAAAAAGGGTAAGCCCAGAGCTAGAAAAGGTAATGGAATCAAGAACAGTATTTTCTACAAAGGACGGAGATAAGCCAATAAAGATTTCCTATGAAGATGAAAGTGCCGATGAATACACTGCACAGGTAATAGCTCCTATTATAATGCAAGGAGATCCTATTGGAAGTGTTATGTTGGTTTCAAAGAATCCAGAAGATAAAATTGGTGAATTGGAGATAAAATTAGTTGAAACAGCAGCAGGATTTTTATCCAAGCAAATGGAAAGCTAGCCTACCAAGCCGGTAGGCTATATTGTTGTGCAAAAATGCATATAACTTAATGAATAGCATAGTCTTTTCTTTAATTATATGTCTAATTTATGTTATAATGGCTTTCTATGTTAAATATATTTTTGATATAATAAGTTTGGTTTTTAATAAAATTTAGGGGGAAAAGACATGGCAAGAAATAGTTTTCTAAAAGGTGCAGCTATTTTAGGTGCTGCTGGAGTAATAGTCAAGATACTAGGTGCATTTTATAGAATACCCTTAAGCAATATAATAAAAACTGAAGGTATGGGTTACTATCAGACAGCCTATCCACTGTATGTTTTGCTGTTAACTGTATCTACTTCCGGTTTTCCAGTGGCAATTGCAAAACTAGTGTCGGAAAAAAGAGCCCTAGGTAATTTCAAAGGTGCCCATAAGGTATTCAAAGTGGCCTTTGTTGGACTTTTTATTACGGGAGTTATTACATCCATGTTTGTCTTCTTTAATGGAAGATTTATAGTAAGGGCCTTAGGCAATGAAAATGCTTATTACTCCCTTATAGCTTTAGTTCCAGCCTTATTTTTTGTGCCAATAATGGCTGCCTTTAGGGGTTTTTTCCAAGGAAGGCAGTACATGGTGCCTACAGCCCTATCCCAAATATTTGAGCAGTTCTTTAGGGTAGTTTTGGGATTAGCATTAACTATGGCTTTACTAAATAGAGGAATACCAGTAGCAGCAGGTGGAGCTTCCTTTGGAGGCTCAATCGGTGCAATAGCTGGAAGTATAGTTATGGTTATAATATATTTAAGGAAGAGAAGGGAAATTACTGCTGAAATTAAAAGTACCAGCATACATAAGGAAGAGTCTGTAGGAAAGATAGTAAAGGATCTGCTGGCTATAGCAATTCCCATTACTATAGGTGCGGCCATTGTGCCTATAATGAATTCCATAGATACATTTTTGGTTTTAAAAAGATTACAAAGCATTGGCTATACTGAATTAGAGGCCAATAGCCTATATGGACAGCTAACGGGCCTTGCTCAAACCTTGGTAAATTTACCTCAGGTTTTTTCTCAAGCCTTAGCTGTAAGTTTGGTGCCTGCTATATCAGAGGCAAATGCCAAGGGTAGGTATAGGGAAATAAAAAATATTACAAATTCGGGTATTAGGGTTACCCTTTTAATAGGTTTACCCTGTGGATTTGGTTTATTTATATTATCAACACCTATTATAAATCTCTTATATTATAAAAATCCTTTAGAAATAATAATAAGTACAGGAGGGATACTTAGCATATTATCCTTTAGCGTAATATTTTTAACCTTAGTTCAGTCCCTTACTGCAATACTGCAAGGATTAGGAAAGCCCTTTATATCTGTTAGAAACCTGCTGTTTGGTGCAGTGGCTAAAGTAGTCCTAACCTACTTATTAACTGGCATACCAAGTATAAATATCAAGGGTGCAGCCATCGGTACGGTGGTAGCCTACTTTATAGCAGCAGCATTGGACCTGATAAGTGTAAGAAAATATACAAGGACAAGGTTTAATATAAAGGATATATTTTTAAAACCCCTCCTATCAACCATAGGAATGGCTATAGTGGCAAAAATCATATATATAGTTGCTGAACCCATATTAGGAAGTAGATTATCTACCATTGCAGCAATTTCAATTGCAGCTTTGGCCTATGGTATACTATTGCTATTAACAAGAACTTTAACTTATGATGATTTCAACCTATTACCAAAGGGTAATAAAATAGCAGATTTATTTCTTAAGCTTGGCATTATCAAAAGATGAAATAATTAGTAAAGGAGAATCAAAATGGGTAAGATTAACATACTAGGTCTAGGCCCAGGGGATGTTGATTGTTTAACCTTAGGAGTGATTAAAAAACTTAAAAGCGGCATAAAAAATTATTTAAGAACAGAGAAGCATCCTACAGTAAGCTTTTTAAAGGAAAATAATATTCCTTATAAATCCTATGACTATGTATATGAAAAGGAAGATGAATTTGACAATGTTTATGAATATATAGTGGAGGATCTTATAAATAATTCAAAGGAATATAATGAAATTAACTATCTAGTCCCAGGAAGCCCTATGGTGGCGGAAAGGACTGTAGAAATGTTACTTGAAAGAGATATGGAAGATGTAAATATAGAGCTTGTAGGCGGTATGAGCTTTATAGAGCCAATATTGCAATTAGTAAAAAGGGACCCTATAAATGGCCTTAAAATAGTGGATGGAACTAGATTTTCCATAAGGGATATAGATATAAATATTGACTGTATCATTACCCAAGTATATAATAATAGAGTTGTTTCTGATATAAAGCTATTGCTTTCAGAGGTTTATGGGGATGAATATGAGGTATACTTAATAAACAACGCTTCTGTCAAGGGTAAAGAAAAGATATACAGAATTCCTCTTTATGAACTGGATAGAAATAGGGAAATTAGCTATCTTACTAGTATATATGTACCAAAAATGGACAAAATAATTAAAAAAGTCTATGATGTTGCCGATAGTATTGACATAACTGAAGTTTTAAGAAGCGAAGAAGGCTGTCCCTGGGACAGGGAACAGACCCATGAATCTATAAGGGCCAATGTAATAGAAGAAGCCTATGAAGTTGTTGATGCCATTGATAATAAGGATATTGACAGTCTAATTGAAGAGCTGGGAGATTTGTTGTTTCAGGTACTCTTCCACTGTCAAATAGGTAGGGAAGAAGGTCAATTTAATATATATGATGTTACTACTGCCCTTAATAAAAAATTAATTTATAGACATCCTCATGTTTTTGGTAATAAACATCTAGAAAAATCTGATGAAGTAGTATATAATTGGAATAAGTTAAAGTTTAAAGATAGGAATATTAATACCTTTACAGATATACTAAAAGATATGCCCAAACTTCCTTCCTTAATGAGAAGCTATAAGGTTCAAGAAAGGGCAGCAGATATTGGATTTGATTGGGATAATATTACTGGAGCGCTGGAAAAGGTAAAGGAAGAGTACTATGAAGTTATTGAGTCTATTAATGATAAGGGTGGTGATAGCCGAAAGATAGAAGAGGAATTAGGTGATTTACTATTTGCTGTTGTTAATGTATGTAGGTTTTTAAAGGTAAATCCTGAAGTAGCATTGAATAAGACAGTTAATAAATTCATAAATAGATTTGAGATTATGGAAGAGTTGAGCAAAAAAATGGGTAAAAAGTTAGAAGATATGACCTTGGAAGAAATGGATGAGTTGTGGGAGAAGTCAAAGCTACATAAAGATTAAAATATTGACAAAATTATTGTATAAATAGAAGGATTTTTCTAATTTATATAGAATAAACAAATTAGAGAAAACTAACAATAAGCTAAAGGAGGAATTTAATATGAATAAAGCTGAATTAGTTGCTAGCATGGCAGAGAAAGCTAATATGACCAAGAAGGATGCAGAAAATGCTTTGAATGCCTTTATGGAATCTGTACAAGAAGCACTAGTTAAAGGGGAAAAGGTACAGTTAGTAGGATTTGGAACATTTGAAGTAAGAGATAGAAAAGCCAGGGAAGGTAGAAATCCAAGGAATCCAGAAGAAGTGATCCAAATACCAGCATCAAAAGCGCCTGTATTTAAAGCAGGTAAAGGACTAAAAGACGCTGTTAACAAGTAAAAAATCAGGTCATTGACCTGATTTTTTTATGGAGGATGATAGGTTGAGAATAGATAAATTTTTAAAAAATTCAAGGATTATAAAAAGAAGGACTGTTGCCAAGGAGGCCTGTGAACAAGGGAGGGTATTTATAAATGACAGCTTGGCCAAACCTGGTGATGTGGTTAAGGTAGGAGATATAGTTAAAGTAAATTTTGCTGCAAATACTATCAAAATTAGGGTATTAAGTGTTGATGATAATGTTAAAAAAGAGGATGCAACAAAATTATATGAATACATTGATTAAAGGCTTTGTTCTAAAAGCCTTTTTTTGTTCATAAATATTTAGTATATAGGGGGTGTATGAAGGTGGCAGATCAAAATTTAAAATTTAGAAATCAGAATATATTAATTGAAGATAGAAATAGGGCTTCTATTACAGGAGTAGAGCAGGTGGAAAGCTTTAATGACAATACCATTATATTAAAAACCATAAAGGGAGGAATGGTCATAAAAGGAGAAAATCTTAATGTAGATAAATTAAACTTAGATGATGGTAATGTAAAAATTTCTGGAGTTATAAACGGAATAAATTATGTGGAAAAAATCTCAGGACAAAAAGGAAACATAATTGGCAAGATATTTAAATAGTACAGGGTGTTTATGATGGATGCAAATATAAGGGTTCAACTATATATATTTATAACCTCCATCTATGCTGGATTATTAATAGGCCTAATATATGATTTATACAGGGTTATCAGGTATTTTTCAAGATTTAAGAAGCTTGTTACGGATATTGGAGATATTTTTTTCTGGTTGATAATTGCCCTATTATTTTTTTATATAATGAATAAAAGTAACTGGGCAGAATTAAGGGGATATATATTCTTTGGCACCTTTATGGGAGGCCTTATTTATTTAAAAATATTGAGCAAGCTTTTATATCCCATAATGATAAGCATATTTAAAAGTATAATACTTGCAATAAGATGGTTTATAAGAATTATAAAGTTTCCCTTCATTAAGGTAAATAAAATGATAAAACCTAAAATGAGACGCATAAAAAAAATCAAAGCTGTGCCATGGGAAGCTCTTAGAGAAATTAAAAGATATAGGAAATTAATTTCTAAAAAAAAATAGAGGAATTTTAAAACCTTTGTAGAATAAATTTAATAGGGTGATAATATGCGAAGGAGAAGAAGAAAAAGAAAATTTAGATTCGGTCATTTTATTTTATTGCTGCTTATATTTTGGTTGGGTAAGACTCTTATTAGCCAGAGCTTAATGATGAAGGAGCTAAATAGCACAAAAGAACAATATGAAGAAGAAATAACCCAACTAGAGGAAGATATAGAGGAGCTTCAAAATGAAATTAAAAATAAGGATTCCCTTGAATTTGTAGAAAAGGTAGCCAGGGATGAGCTTAAATTGGTAAAACCCAGGGAGATTATATACATAGACAAAAATAAAGAAAAAAATATATTTAATAAGCCTACCAACTAGTATAATTTATTGACATCAAGGCTATTCTAATATATACTTAAGGTATAGTATTATTATATTAGGGAGGAGTATTTAATTCATGCCCGTAACTGTTGGAAAAGTAGTTGAGGGCACAATCACAGGTATTACAGACTTTGGGGCATTTGTTAAGTTGCCTGAAGGGCAAAGCGGACTTGTCCACATCTCTGAAATATCTGATGATTATGTTAAAAAGGTAGCCGACTACTTGAAAAAAGACCAAAAAGTCAAAGTAAAAATCCTATCTATTTCTCAAGATGGAAAGATAAGCCTTTCCATTAGACAAGCTAAACCAAAATCAAATAAACCAATAGAAATTGATTGGAGCAGGAATGACGAAAAACAAAGATACATGTCCTTCGAGGATAAGTTGTCTAAATTCTTGAAGGAAAGCAGTGAGAAACAAGACGCCTTAAAGATGCGAGAAAACAGACGTGGTTTTGGACATAGGCATAGGGGGCGAAATATGGACTTATAGAATTTTAAAACCGGTTCTACCGGTTTTTTTATTTTTTTAAGTTATTTTACCCTTAAATTAAAGAAAGACTTAAGTTAAGGCTAAAAACTTGGGGATAAGGAATACAGGTGGCTTTATACAAAAAAATACATTAAAAGGGAAAATATTTTTTGAAGGCTGGAAGCTCATTTTATTATGCAAATGAAATTAAAGTAAGGCTACTTTAGATAAAGGAAAACAGGGATTTTTATTTGATTTATGTCATAAAATTCTTATATTTATACAAGAAGGATTGACAAATTATTTTATTCTGTTTTGCTATTATGTTTCAAAAGAGAATTGAGGAGGATTGGAAATGTTAAATACAGAATATATATCTTCCAAAGAGAAAAAGCAAAACAGGGTACTTGCTTTTAACTGGAGATATCTACTTCCCGTTGTTTTAGCCTTTTTAATAAGCAGAGCCAGTTTGGTGGACAAACTAACACCCTTTGGTATAGCCTTTATAACAGCCCATATACTTGCAGGAAAATTTAATATGTACATGCTGGCATCATCTATATTAGGTATACTTTCAATTCATGGACTAGCTGGTATGGATTATATAATAACACTTGCTATTCTAACTATTATTTACAGATTTGTAGAAAAGCTGAGACAATACTCTTTAATAGTTTCTGCAATTATTACATCTTGTATATTTGCAGCTTTTATGTCCTTATATGGAATGCTGTTTAAGGAATTTCTATTTTATGATTTTTTAATTATTGGCTTTGAAGCACTAATAGTATTTACATTGACCTATATATTTTCCTATACTATAGATGCAAAATTTCAAAGACTAGGTGCCAATGAAAGGCTTATAAGCATATTTATAACTTTAGCCCTGGTATTATCTGGCTTCAATGAATTAAATATTTATGGAATAAGCATAAAAAATTTAATAGGCATTGTCATAATTCTATATACTGCATACAAAAAAGGTGCCTTTGTTGGAAGTGCTGTAGGAATAACCTTAGGAATAATATCATATGTATCCCAACCACAAATGCCCTTTATACTATCCATATATGGATTGGCAGGTCTTTTGGCAGGAATATTTAAGGAACAGGGCAAAATTGGATCCATACTGGGTTTTGTATTGGGAAATGGAATAATTAGCTTTTATATAAATGGATATGGAATAAGCTTTATTAATTTAAGAGAACTGATTTTATCCATATTGATATTTACATTATCATATAAGGCTATGGATAAGCTTCTATCCGGTTATATAGAAGACATTGCAGTAAATAGAAAGGAAAAGGCCTATTCTCTAAAGAAGGATGAAATGATAGTAAATAAGCTAAATGAAATATCGGAAGTATTTAATGAGATAGGAGAAACATTTAGAAAGTCGGTAGAGGAAAATAATATTAATGTGAAAGAAGTATATGGAATGATTGATATTGCTGCAAACAATGTATGCGCAAATTGTGCCATGAGGAATTTTTGCTGGGGTAAAAGATTTTATACTACCTATAATTCCATGTTTAAAATAACCAGCCTCCTGGAAGAAAAGGCTCCTATTACTAAGGATACATTGCCTAAGGCTATTCAGGATTATTGTATAAAAAAGGAAGATGTGGTGAAGGAGTTAAAAGTTCAATATGAAATGCTGAAATTAAATAATATGTGGAAGGATAGAATTATTCAAAATAGACTACTTGTATCTGAGCAGCTTGAGGGAGTATCCAATATTATTAAGGATATGGTTAAGGATATATATATTAATCCTGTCTTTAAAGAGGATGTAGAAGAAATACTATACAATGATTTAAGGAAAAATAAAATTGATGTAGTAGATGTAATAGTGGCAGAACTTTACAAGGATAATATAGAAGTATACCTGGAAGTGGAAAATGTGTATGCTGATAGGAATAGGGAAAAAGATATGGTAAAAATTGTATCAGAATCCTTAGGAATGCCAATGAAGCTGGAAAAGAATATAGATAGGGAAAAGAAAGAAAAGCATATATTTAAATTGATTAAAAGCAATAGGTACAGTGCCTTAACAGAAGTGGCTTCCAAAGCCAACAGTAAAAATAATATTTCAGGAGATAGCTTTACCTTTGGAGAAGGCCATAATATACATTTTGCAGCCATTAGTGATGGAATGGGCATAGGCAAAAAAGCTTCTAAAGAAAGCAACATGGCTATTAACTTATTGGAAAAATTCTTAGAAGCCAAATTTGATAAGGAACTGGCCTTAAAGACTATTAATTCAATACTCATGCTCAAATCAAACGATGAGATGTGTACAACACTTGATATATCAATGATAGATCTTTATTCTGGCAAATTACAGCTTATAAAAACTGGAGCACCAGCCACCTTTATAAAGAAAAAGGACAGGGTGGAGGTGATAAACTCCCAATCACTGCCTGTAGGCATACTTGAGGATGTGGACTTTAACATATATGAAGAATACTTAGAAGATGGAGATATTATTATAATGATGTCTGATGGGGTCTTAGAAGCCAATGCCAAGGTTGACAATACGGAAAGGTGGATAAAGGATTTAATAGCAGGTATTGGGTCCCTAAATCCTAAAATTATAGCAGAAGAAATTATAAAGGTAGCTTCAGAATTAACTGCTGATGAAAATAGGGATGATATGACAGTACTGGTTACTAAGGTATGGAAAACTGTGTAGGTTGACTATATGCTTTTGCATATAGTCTATTTTCTTTTTAACGAATTTAATGTAAAAATACTAGATATTGTGTATAATATATACAGGTGATACCATGAAAGAAAAGGTTCTTAAAGCTATTAAAGAACACAATTTAATTGAAGAAGGGGACAATATACTTGTAGGGGTTTCAGGCGGAGCAGATTCTATGGCTCTACTTTACGTACTATTGGAAATAAAGAAAGAAATAGATTTTAATATATTTATTGCCCACCTAAACCATGGAGTAAGGGGCAAAGAAGCCTTGGAAGATGAAAAATATGTAGAAGCCACTGCAAAAAAACTGGGCATACCCTATTTTTCCAGGCATGTTAATATGGATGAATATGCAAGGGAAAAGAAAATCTCTTCTGAAGAAGCTGGAAGGGAGTTAAGATATAAATTTTTTAGAGAAATACTGTCTAAAATCGGGGGAGGGAAAATAGCTGTAGCCCACAATAAAAATGACCAGGCAGAAACCCTCCTGTTAAGACTTTTTAGGGGAACAGGTATAGAAGGTTTAAAGGGCATGGATTATAAGAATAAAGATATAATTAGGCCTATTTTGGGTATAGAAAGAGAGGAAATAGAAAAATATCTGCAGGATAGAAATATAGAGTTTAAGATAGATAGGACCAATTTAGAGCCTATATATAATAGAAATAGGGTAAGGCTTGAAATAATCCCCTATATACAAAAATACTATAACCCAAATATAGTAGATACCTTATGGAGAACATCCCAGCTTATGGCTGTTGATAATGATTTTCTTGAAGCATACTCTAAAGAAGCCTTTTATAAAATACTTAAGAAGAGGGATAAGGATAGCATAGTATTAGATGGTAATGCTTTCAGGAAGGAGCATATAAGCATACAAACAAGGATAATAAGAAATAGTATACTTATGCTAAATGAAAGTCTACAAGGCATTACAATGAAGCATATAGAGGATGTTGTTACACTATTTTTAGAAAGGGGGACGGGTAAAAGTATAAGGCTAATAAATAATTTAGTAGCTAAGACAAGCTATGATGATTTTATAATTGAAAAATTTAATCAAGAAGAATCTAAGGATTATATACAAAAGATAAATATAAATAGTATTAATTACATAGATGAGCTTGGATGTAAGTTTAAAGTGGAAATTAAAGCTATTGATGAAATAGACATAGCTAGTCATAATAGATACAAAAAGTACTTTGATTATGATAAGGTCCAAGGAAATTTATATATTAGAAATAGAAGAGATGGAGATAGGTTTATACCCTTCGGTATGAAGGGTAGCAAAAAAGTAAAGGATTATTTTATAGATGAAAAAATACCAAAGGATGAAAGGAATAGGATTCCTATCATAACAGATGAAAAAAATATTATTTGGATAGTAGGCTACAGGATAAGTGAATTATATAAATTAACAAAAGATACTAAAAGGGTACTTGTAATTCAATTTGAAAGATAAGGAGGATTAAAATATGCATGAGGCAGTAAAGGAAGTATTGGTAACAGAAGAGGAAATAAGGGAGAAAGTAAAGGAATTAGGTGAAAGGATAACCAATGATTACAAGGGAAAAAATTTAATGTTAGTTGGAATATTAAAAGGAGCAGTAATGTTTTTGTCTGATTTAGCCAGACATATTAAAATACCAGTCTTAATAGATTTTATGGCTGTCTCCAGCTATGGGACTTCATCAGAATCTACTGGAGTAGTTAGGATAATTAAGGATTTGGAAACCAGCATAGAAGATTATGATGTTTTAATTGTAGAGGATATAATAGATACAGGATTAACCCTTTCCTATTTAACAGATAATCTTAGGAAAAGAAATGCAAAAAGTGTAAAAATAGTGACCCTTTTAGATAAACCAGAAAGAAGAAAGGTAGATGTTCCAGTGGATTATGTAGGATTTACGATACCAGATGAATTTGTAATTGGGTATGGTATAGATTATGCAGAAAAATACAGAAATTTACCCTTTGTTGCTTCCCTTAAAGAAGAAGTGTATAAAAAGTAAAAGGTCAAATATGGGAAACTTGTTTTTTTTCCATATATATGGTATAATCTAGAGATAGCTTGTGCTTGACGGAAAGGAGGACTAGGATTGAGGAAATTTTTTCGGGGAACAAGTCTCTACTTACTTTTGCTAATAGTTATAATATTTATAGTGACTTTAATTAGCCAAGATGTAGAGCAAGTTTCAGAAATAGATGTGACAGAATTGATTAGACGACTGAAAAATGACGAAGTAGAGGTCATTGTAGAGTCTGGAAATACATTGTATGGGACCTTCAGAGATGGCAGTGAATTTTCGGTTGTTTTGCCTAGACATATGCAAAATACCTTTTTCCAGGATTATTTAAAGGAAAAAGTTGATAATGAAGAAATAAGAATTGATGGAGAATTGCCACCTTCAGAGCCCTGGTTTATTTCAGCTTTACCAACTATATTTCTAATTTTAATAATAGTAGTATTTTGGTTTACCTTCATGCAGCAATCCCAAGGTGGAGGAAGTAGGGTCATGTCCTTTGGCAAGAGCAGGGCTCAACTTCATAAAGGAGATGACAGACCAAGGGTTACCTTTGCTGATGTAGCAGGCTTGAAGGAAGAAAAGGAAGAGTTAATGGAAATAGTAGATTTCTTGAAAAATCCAAGAAAGTTTACAGAATTGGGAGCCAGAATTCCAAAAGGAGTTCTTTTAGTTGGTCCTCCGGGAACAGGGAAAACCTATTTAAGTAAAGCAGTTGCTGGAGAAGCTGGAGTGCCATTTTTCAGCATATCTGGTTCTGATTTTGTGGAAATGTTTGTTGGTGTTGGAGCAAGTAGAGTAAGAGATTTATTTGAACAAGCTAAAAAGAATGCACCTTGTATAGTTTTTATAGATGAGATAGATGCCGTTGGTAGAAGAAGGGGTGCTGGCCTTGGTGGAGGACATGATGAAAGGGAGCAAACCTTAAACCAACTATTAGTTGAAATGGATGGCTTTGGCACCAATGAAGGTATTATAGTGATGGCTGCAACAAATAGGCCGGATATTCTTGACCCTGCCTTGTTAAGGCCTGGTAGATTTGATAGACGTATTACTGTAGGTCTACCAGATATTAAGGCTAGGGAAGAAATCCTTGAGGTTCATACTAGAAATAAGCCCTTAGATGATGATGTTGATCTAAAGGTTATAGCAAAGAGGACTCCAGGATTTTCACCTGCAGATTTGGAGAACCTGACTAATGAAGCAGCTCTTTTAGCTGCAAGAAATAATCTAAAGAAAATACCAATGCATATTATAGAAGAAGCATCTCTAAAAGTAATTGCTGGTCCTGAAAAGAAAAGCAGGGTAATAAGCGAAGAAGAAAAAAGGCTTACTGCATATCATGAAGCAGGTCATGCTATTACTTCAAGGCTTTTACCAAATTCAGACCCAATCCATATGATAACTATAATTCCAAGGGGTGGAGCAGGAGGATTTACTGCATATCTGCCTGAGGAAGATAGGTACTATATGACAAAGAGTAAGATGGAAGACCATCTTGTAAGCTTATTGGGAGGTAGGGCTGCTGAAGCATTGGTACTGAAGGATATAAGCACTGGAGCCCAAAATGATATAGAAAGGGCTACTAAGCTGGCAAGAAGAATGGTTACCCATTATGGAATGAGTGAAAAACTTGGACCAATGACCTATGGTACAGATGAAGATGAAGTATTTATAGGAAGGGATTTTGGAAGAACTAGAAACTATAGTGAAGAAGTGGCAGCAGCAATAGATAGAGAAACAAGAAGTCTCATTGATAAGGCCTATAGTAAGGCTGAACAGCTTCTAAAGGAAAATATAAATAAGCTTCATAAGGTTGCAGAAGCCCTTCTAGAAAAAGAAACCCTTGATGCACAAGAATTTGAAGAAATATTTGTAAATGCTTAAGGTGACTTTAATAGTCACCTTTTTTTATGCAATCCCGACAATACTGGCTTTTTTGGCCATTATTGCTGGGATTTTTATATAATATTGCAATATTTATTGCATTTTCAAAAATAATTTGAAATATATATTGCAAAATTGTCCTATTTAATAATATAATAAAGATAGGAGTATATTGCTTAAAACTTTCCATATAGGGGGATTAGATTATGTTTGATAAAAATAAGTTGGAAGAAATTAAACTGGAAAAAGAGAAATGGGCAGAGGAAAAAGTAAAAAAGGCTATTAGCCGTTTCCCTGAAAGAAAGGAAACCTTTAGAACAGGCTCAAATTTAGAAGTGGATAGGCTATATACACCTGAAGATATACAAGACATAGATTACATGGAAAAGCTAGGTTTCCCGGGAGAATACCCATTTACAAGAGGGGTCCAGCCTACCATGTACAGGGGAAGGCTTTGGACAATGAGACAATATGCTGGATTCGCTACAGCAGAGGAGTCTAATAAAAGATACAAGTACTTATTGGAGCAAGGGCAAACTGGATTAAGTGTAGCCTTTGATTTACCTACACAAATTGGTTATGATTCAGACCATCCTCTTTCTGAAGGAGAGGTTGGCAAGGTTGGAGTTGCCATAGATTCCCTAAAAGATATGGAAATTTTATTTGACGGAATACCCTTAGATAAGGTAAGCACGTCTATGACCATTAATGCCCCTGCAATCGTTTTACTAGCCATGTATATTGCAGTTGCTGAAAAGCAGGGAGTAGATAAGGATAAATTAAGAGGAACTATTCAGAATGATATATTAAAGGAATACATAGCCAGAGGAACCTATATATTCCCTCCAAAAGCTTCCATGAGACTAATAACTAATATATTTGAATATTGTTCAAAAGAAGTACCTAAGTGGAATACCATAAGTATAAGTGGATACCATATTAGGGAAGCTGGAGCCACTGCAGTTCAAGAGGTAGCCTTTACTTTAGCCGATGGTATTGCTTATGTGGAGGCAGCTATAGAAGCTGGCTTAGATGTAGATGATTTTGCTCCAAGATTGTCATTTTTCTTTAATGCCCACAATGACCTATTAGAGGAAGTGGCTAAGTTTAGGGCTGCCAGAAGACTTTGGGCAAAGATAATGAAAGAAAGATTTAAGGCTAAAAAGGAAAAATCCATGATGCTTAAGTTCCATACACAAACGGCAGGCTCTACTTTAACAGCTCAACAACCGGACAATAATATTGTTAGGGTAACCATACAGACCCTGGCAGCAGTTTTAGGTGGAACCCAATCCCTTCATACAAATTCAAGGGATGAGGCATTAGCTTTACCTACAGAGGAATCTGTACGTATTGCCCTTAGAACCCAACAAATTGTAGCTTATGAATCGGGAGTCACTGAAACTGTTGATCCACTGGCAGGTTCATATTATATTGAAAGCTTAACTGATAAAATTGAACAAGAGGCTATGAACTATATTAAGAAGATAGATGAATTAGGCGGAGCCATAAAAGCAATAGAAAAGGGATATATACAAAAAGAAATACAGGATGCTGCATATAAGTATCAAATGGAAGTAGAATCTGGTGAGAGAATTGTAGTGGGAGTTAATAAGTTCCAGATTGAGGAAGAAGACCATAAGGAAATATTAAGGGTAGATCCTGAAGTTGAAAGACTACAGAGAGAAAAGCTAAAAGCCCTAAAAGAAGAAAGGGATAACAAATTAGTAGAAGAAAAATTGATGATCTTGAAAGAAAAGGCTTCTACAGATGAAAACCTGATGCCATATATACTAGATGCAGTTAAAGCCTATGCAACCCTAGGTGAGATATGTGATGTATTAAGAGAAGTATTTGGAGAATACGAGCAGTCAATCATCTTATAAATTGTGGACAGGGGGACAGGTAATTTGTCCACGCATATAAGACAGGGGATGCGTCCCCTTGTCTTCAACTTTCAATCGTCAATTGAATAAAGACCAGCTAATAAAAGTCAATAGTTTTTAAAAAATAATTTTGAAAGATTATTGAAACTATCTTGCAAGGCAGAACCTTTAAAAAGGGCATAACAACAAAACCACCTATTGAAGATTAACATAA
>Ga0209537_1000814_pt1 | contig 37159 bp, 32 predicted proteins | sample BioPla4DNA1_FD_187698 | JGI IMG/M metagenome (GOLD analysis project Ga0209537, IMG submission 187698) | Biogas fermentation microbial communities from Germany - Plant 4 DNA1 (SPAdes) (version 2) | ecosystem: Engineered > Bioreactor > Anaerobic > Digestate | place: Bielefeld, North...
AGGAAGTATCTGATGCGTACAAATATGAAGACATTTTTAATGAGACTGTTTTTGAGAAACTTAAGGCAAAGGAAGAAGAACTCACAAGACAGCAATCTGATACCCTAAGCCAAAAAATATGGGAAAAGAAGGAAGAATATAGCGAACTAAATCCTGAATTAATTGAGGAAAGGAAAAAAATCAACATTCGTTCTTCCTATGATGAAAGGGAGATTGTACGCGACAGTATGGAATGTCCAGCGTGTGGTAATGCTTCTTTTTGCGTTCTTAAGCTCTATACAGAATCGGAAGACGACCTGAGCGGGCAATTTTTAACTGTAGGCAGGTGTTTAGTATGTAAACTGGAACTGTCTGAGGATGAGCTTAAAAGCACTGGGATGTTATAAATTCCCAGTGTTTATTTTTACATGAGCATTCATTTGATTTTAATAATTAGAATGAACGGTAGCGAATCTAAATTTAAGCGATTCCTAAATACTGAAGAATATTTCAACCGTAGTTGTGGGAAAGTCCGGTTCCCTGGAGCTTTTGCTGGTGGGACTTTTAGCGGAGGGGCATGTCTTGCTGGAAGATGTCCCGGGAGTCGGCAAAACACTGCTGGCCAAGTCGCTGGCCCGGTCTATGGGGGGATCCTTTAAGCGGGTTCAGTTCACGCCGGACCTGCTGCCCTCTGATATCACCGGTTTTAATGTTTATGATCAAAAGGCCGGTCGCTTTACCTTTCAACCAGGTCCGGTCATGGCTAATGTGCTCCTCGCGGACGAGATCAACAGGACGATTCCCCGAACGCAGTCCAGTTTGCTGGAAAGCATGGAAGAAGGACAGGTGACAGTTGATGGGACAACCATGCCCCTTCCCCGTCCTTTTTTTGTTATCGCCACTCAGAATCCTATCGAACAGGAAGGGACTTTCCCCCTTCCTGAAGCGCAGATGGACCGTTTCCTTCTCCGTATAGATCTCGGTTACCCCTCCAGGAAGGAGGAGCGCCTGATTTTAGAGCGCTTCCGGGAAACGGACCCGCTTAAAGATCTGCAGGCTGTGACAACCCCGGAAGAAGTGCTGAGGATGCAGCGGGAAAGAAGGAGCATTCGCGTATCTTCAGTTATTAAGGACTATATTGTGAGTATTGTCGGGGCAACCCGGCAATCCCGCTTTCTTCGTTTCGGAGCCAGTCCCCGCAGTTCGCTGCACCTTATGCGCGCCGCACAGGCTTATGCCGCGCTTGCCGGGAGGGAGTACGTGCTTCCCGATGATGTGAAATTCCTTGTTACCCCTGTTTTAGCCCACCGCCTCATTCTGAGGAATGAAGAAAAAATACGCGGTATAACAGCCCGGGAAATCCTCGAAGACCTCGTTCACGGAGTGGCTGTTCCCGCCGCGGAAGGGTAATGAATAGCTATGGTAAATACCGGAAGCAAACACGGGGAAAGGGCTTTGCCCACCATTTTTGTCGAAAAATTTTTTCAATTCCTGACCTTTTTACTTTTCTTCGTTGCGCTTTTGTGGGAGCAAACCCATCTTGTCTATCTGTCGCTTCTTATTTTGATTATGATCAACGGGGCCAAGTTGTGCTGCAGGATGAGTGCCCGGGGAGTAAAAGTCTTCTTCCAAATAGACAGGGTAAAAGTGTTTCCCGGAGAAAAAATTTCCCTTTGCGGGCAGATGCAAAACAACAGTTTGCTTCCCATTTGGCTGCAGATTGAAGTACCTCTTGCCCAGGGCTTTCTCCTTTCTTCCGGGGTCGACTTTTTAAGCGGCGACGGCGGGCTGTTGTGGCGGGAAAAGGCAACCTGGAAATGGGAGTTAACAGCTCCAAAGCGCAGCTGTTATCCGGTAGGTCCTCTTGGCTTAATAACCGGCGATCCGATGGGTTTTTTTCAGCAAAAAAAAGAGCTGCAGCCTGTGTCATGGATAACAGTCTTCCCGCGCCTTGTTGCCTTAAATCCGCTGCCCCTTTCCCTGGAAGAATTTTTCGGCGAGCAGAGAGGGAACAATCCCGTTGAAGATCCGGTTTATCCCGTTGCGACCAGGGAGTACCAAGCAGGACGGCCTGCCCGGCATATCCACTGGAAAGCCAGCCTGCGCCATAATTGCCTGCAGGAAAAAGTGTTTGAGCATACCGCGCGCAAAAAAATTTTGCTGGCAATAGATGCCCGGCAGTTTCAAAAAGATGAAGATGAAGAAAGCTTTGAAGCTGTTCTTGAAGTGGCGGCAAGCCTTGCGGTTCAGTTGAGCACTCGGGGCAGCTCCATCGGGCTGGTCTCCAATGCCGCGACGTTTTTGGAAAGGCCTTCTTTGTTGCCTCTTTCAAGGGGGGAGGAGCACCTGCAATCCTTTTGGGAAGCATTGGCAGCCCTGCGCATGGAGGCGGAAAAACCCCTTGCAGAAGTACTGCGGCAATCCCATGATCTCTTCCGGGGGAGCCTGTGCCTTTACTTTGCCCGCCAAAACGGCAAGGAAGTCGAGGAGTCGGCTGAGATATTGGCGTTCTATAAAATTCCTGCGGTTTTTATATTTACTAATTCCGCGGGCGGGGTGCTGGAAAAGACGGGGCACCGCATTTTCCAATTATGCGAAATTTGCGGGAGTGAAGCCGGTGCCTAGGTTGAAGGAAGCATTAGTATTGCTTTTCGCAGGTGGTATGGAGCTATGCTGGCTTTATGGCCTCGCTTTCTTTTTCTTTTACCTGCTTGCTTCCGGGCAATTTCCCCCTGCAGGAGGCTTTTTTGCTTTCTGGATTGCGGCGATGCTGGGTTTTTGCACCCGCGATAGGGGATGGAGAATTATCCACATCCTGATGCTGCACCTGGCCGGCTTTGCCTTAACTTTATGGGGAGTGGCATATTCATGCGGCAACTGGTCCGTTCCTTTTTTCAGCATAAAATGGCTGAAGGAAGCAGGCGCGGCATTTCAAGATTATGCGTGGGGGCTGCCTTTCGTTTTCATCGCCTTATTTGCCGCTTTGTTCTGGCTTGGCGGGGTAAGTTTTGCCGGGCGTAGGACTACTTATTCAGCTATTACCTCCCGTTTTGATCTGGGAGTTGGGATGTTCTTTTTCTTGTTTCTCCTGGAAGGCGGGCTGGGGGGACAAGTGCCGGCAATGCCGTTTTTTCTTTTTTTGTTTTTTCTTTGCAGTATGATTTCTATCGCTCTGGCCCGCAGCCGGGGCAGCGGAAAAAAAGAATACCCCCTTAATTTTGGAAGATTAATTTTTGTTTTTTTGCTTTCCCTTGCCATGCTGCTGTTTGCTGCAGGAGCTGTTTTATTGTTCCTGCCGGGCATGTCTTTGCTGGCGGAAACCGGTTATGGGTTCGGCAAGCAGGTTTTTTCCCCCCTGTCAAATTTCCTTCTGAAAGTCCTTTTCTTCCTTTTCAGGCGCCGCTCCCTGCGTCAGGAACCCGCAGTCGCCGGGGAAAGCAGCCGTGACTTTTTCATGAAAGAAGCCGCGGTAGAGCACGAGGTTCAATTGTGGGAAAAATTATTCTCCCTGGGGATGTGTGTGCTGCTGGGCCTTGTGGTTATTATTGCAGCCGGCTGGTTTTTTTATCAGCTTTATCTGTGGCTTTTTTCCCGGACTCCGGGCCATAGGAAAAAATTCTTTTGGCAAGACCTGCTTTCCCCTTTTGTTATCATTTGGGAAAAATGCCGGTCTGCATTCTTTTGTATTACCGGGCTTTTTTCTCCGTCTGTTGAACGGGGGGAAGGAAGCCGGGCGTATAAAAAACTTTTACTCTGGGGAAAAAGCAGCGGCTTTCCCCGCCGGCCAACTGAAACGCCAAGGGAATACGGGATTCGCCTGGGAAAATATTTTCCTCTTTTTAGGGAAGAGATCTCCTCGATTATAAAAGGTTATCATGACGAGGTTTATGGAGAGTTAAAGCTAAGCTACGCGCAGGAAAGGGAAATAAAGCTGGCCTGGCTCAGGTTGGCCAGCCCTCTGCGCTGGCCGACCAGGCTGAAAACCAGGTTATTTTGGGCAGTCAGAAGTCAGGAGCAAGAAAGGCAATCCTAGCGTATTTTCCCTTTCCCGGGCATATATTTGGGATAGTAGCAGTGCAAACCCGGCTTTAGGATAAGGGAAAATAAAAATGCATTTTTTGCACAAGAAGCCTTTAGCAAAAAGTTCGCAAAAACGTGAAGTTAACAACAGGAAGGTAATGTTGATAGGATTTCCCAATGTTGGGAAAAGCCTTCTTTTCCAACACCTTACCGGCAGGCACGCGGTTGTTTCTAATTATCCGGGAACAACGGTGGATTTCACAAGGGGACAGGGTCGGCTAGGCGGCCAAATTGTAGAAATTATTGATACTCCTGGTATCTACAGTTTGCATGGGAGCAGCCGTGATAAGGTAATAACCCTGGAGCTTTTGGAAAAAGAAAAGCCCGGCCTCGTTCTTTTTGTTGCCGAAGCAGCCGTTTTACCCCGGGTTATGAATTTGTTTGAGGAAATTCGCTGCCGTTCTTTTTCCCTCATTCTGGTCTTAAACATGATCGATGAAGCCGAGCAAAAAGGAATCCGCTTTCACCTGCCGTCGCTGGAAAAAGAGTTGGGAGTTCCTGTTGTTGCCACATCTGCGACGAGGCGTACAGGGCTGGAAAACCTTAAAAAAAAGATGGCAAAGCTTCTGTCCTCCCCTGAACCTGCCGGCAAAAAAAAGGGGCAAAAAAGCGCAGGAAGTCGAGGAGTGCCGGCAGGGTGGCTTTCCGGCGCACTTCCTGTTAGGACAGAGAGCAGACAGGAAAAACTGCATCTACTTTTAATCAACCCCTGGATCGGTTATCCGCTGGCATTTTTTATTTTATTCTTCTTTTTTTACTTTATTATGGGCATTTTGGGGGCCGGAACAGCGGTTAGGCTTTTGGAAGAAAAATTTTTCGGGGAAATTTTTCTTCCATTTTGTGATTATCTCGCTTTCAAGTATATATCCGTCGATTTTTTCAGAGAGCTTATTTTGGGACAGTTCGGTTTAATTTCCATGGGGTTGCGTTATTCCCTGGCTATTGTTCTTCCGCTGGTGACCATGTATTTTCTTTTTTTTGCCCTGCTGGAGGATTGCGGCTACCTTCCCCGCCTTGCTTATCTTCTGCACAGGCCTCTTCGCCATTTAGGCCTTGATGGCCGCGGCGCCATTCCCCTTGTTTTGGGTTTCGGCTGCGGGACAATGGGAGTTCTGGTTACAAGGCTTCTGGAGACCGGGCGGGAAAGGTTTCTGGCGACTTTTTTACTCTCCCTGGGCATTCCCTGTTCGGCACAGATTGGGCTAATTGTCGGCGTGCTGGCACCATACCCCAAAGTGCTTTTTCTATGGGGTTTCTCCTGGGGATGTATCTTTTTCCTTGCCGGGATGTTTTTGAACCGCATCCTCCCGGGGAGGAAAAAATATGCCTGCATTGAATTCCCTCCTCTGCGCCTTCCCCAATGCGCAGCAGTTCTACGCAAGACAGCGGCCCGCGCTATCTGGTACATTAAAGAAATCCTCCCTTTTTTTATCGTTATCAGCCTTGCCTTCCAATTAATGTATCTTGGCAATTATTTGCAGTTACTAGAACAATTTTTGGCTCCATTTTTACAGCACCTGGGTTTGCCGGCACAGGTTGCGGAAGTTTTTCTCTTCGGCTTTTTGCGCAGGGATTACGCTGCTGCAGGCCTGTATGATCTTGTCCGCCGCGGGGTGCTGGAGCCCGCCTCCCTTCCGGTTTGTGCGCTTGTCCTGACTCTCTTTTTCCCCTGCATTGCCCAACTGGTAATAACATTCAGGGAAAGGGGATTTAAAGAGAGTTTGGTCATCCTGATCCTTATTGCTTTTATCTCTTACGGAGCGGGATACCTGCTCAACGGGTTTATTTCAGCGGTAAATTTTTGAGAAGGAGTTTATTGTGGAAAGTTGCAAGAAAAGCAAAAGCAGCGAAAAGGCTCTTCCCCTTTCCCGTTTACGGGCAGGGCAACGGGGAGTTGTTGTATCCGTCAAACCCGGCCGGGAAATAGATTTTGACAAGCTCAGGGCTTTTGGTTTAATTCCCGGGGCTCCGTTTCTTATTGAAAGAACTTTTCCTGCCCTGGCCCTGCGCTTGCCTTATGCAAGCCTTTTTTTAGACGATGAACTGGCAGCGGTTATCCTGGTTAATCCGACAGAAAGCCCAAATCGTCTCCGCAAGGGTCGCAGGACGAAAAAGAAATTTGTGCGATCTTTTCTTTACGCTAAACTTAAACAATATCTTTGTCATAAATAGAATTTCTTTAACATCCCTTTTTTGACAGACTTTTCCTGCCCGGAAAGCTATAATGGCGTTATTCGGGCAAAGCGCTACTCCTGAAGAAAAAAAGGGGGGTTAAGGAAAATGAGTAAGGTTGATACAAAAAAAGGGTTTTATTATAATCCTGCCTGGAAAAAAAGAATTCAAGAAAATTGGTTTACTTCCCTTGTACGTGGACAAGCAGGTATTAGTATTAACTGGCCTTTGGTAATTTTATTTATTATTTCTTTTTTTATTGCCCGCGCCTCTTTAATGGGGGAAATTGCGACTTTTAACTTTATCTACTGGGCGCTGATGATGCGGGTCCATCCGGAAAAAAAAATCCTGGTCACCGCTGCAGTTCTTTTAGGCTGGCTCACCCTGTCCGGCGGCCTGTTCCCGCCATGGCTCCTTCCGGCATCAATGCTTCTTTGGAAAACAATAGATTATCTATTTGAAAAACTGTTAAAAAAGCGCCTGGCTTTATTTTTCACTTTGCCTCTTATCATTTTTGCCCTGCGTTTTCCTCTCCTCTGGACGGTGAACTTTCCTGTTTATGAAACGGCTGTAGTGGTCCTGGAGGCAGCCATGGGTGCATTTCTTCCGCCCCTTATCCAGCCGCTTCTACGGGAAATGAAAACGCGCCGAAGAAAAAACGGGTTGACGCCGGAAGGGGCTGTGGGCGGAGTACTGCTCCTTATCCTTGTTTTTTTGGGGATGAACGAAATCATCCTGTTTGAACAAATTATGCCGGTCAACATTCTGGTACCTCTTCTTGTTCTCATGGGAGCTTACCTCTTTGGACCTGTCCCGGGCATGCTGGGAGGAACGATAGCGGGTTTTTCTCTCAGTTTAAGCAATCCGGCGCTTTTTCCCTTTACCGGAGCCCTGGGGATTTCCGGTTTTCTGGCAGGGGTATTAAAACCTTACCGCCGGTTCTGGATTGGGGCCGGATATTTTGCCATGTTGCGCTTTTTTTCTTACTTTGGGCTTGAAGGGGGGTACCGCTTGACGAACATTTGGGAAGACTTGATCGTAGCGGCATTTTTTTTAATTATACCCCTATCCTTTTGGAAAAGAATGCAGGAGTTCAGTTTTTTGCTTCCACTGAATTTGGCTGATGAAATCGGTCAGAGATCCATCGCGGCCTCCCGGATAAAAGAATTTGCCGAGGTTTTCGGTGAGTTGGCGGCAACCTTTAAACCCCTCAGTCATGAGGAGACAGTTGTTTCCAAAAGGGATCTTTCTCCAATGGTGGACTACTTCAGCCGCAAGGTTTGCCGGACTTGCGGCCATTATCAGCGATGTTGGAAAGGGGACCAAGCCAATCAATACCGCAGGGTGCTGACGATGCTCTCTTTAGTGGAAGAAAAAGGCGTTTTTACAGAAAAAATGATCCCGCTGAAGCTTAAACGCTACTGCCCCAGGCAGATGGAAATTGTGAAAACGGTGGGAAATATGCGGGAAATCTATAAGTTGAACTGTTACTGGCAGAAGAAGATACGCGACGGGCGGATAATGGTTTCGGAACAGTTACAAGGAATTTCCTTTATGATGCACGATTTGTGGCAGGAGCTGAAGATTAAAGGGGAATACCCGCCGGAAGGGGGAAACAATAAAAGAGTATCTTTTTCCCTGGAGGTGGGTATCGCCCAGGTGGCCAAGGAAGGGCAAAGCGTTTCCGGAGATAGTTACGCTGTCCTGCCCATGAAGGGAGGAAGACAGGCACTTCTGCTCAGCGATGGAATGGGAAGCGGGAAGGAAGCACGACAGGCCAGCTTTTCGGCTGTGCGCTTGATGGAACGTCTCCTGGTCGCCGGCTTCCAGCAGGAAATTATTATCAATACAATTAATACGCTTCTGCGCTTGCGCTACCCGGTAGAGAGGTTTGCGACCATGGATCTTGCTTTGCTGGACCTTATTCAGGGCGAGATCGAACTTTACAAGTTGGGGGCGCCGCCCAGCCTGATCAAAAGCGGAGCTTCGGTAAAAGTTTTAGGTTCGGGCTCGCTGCCCATGGGTATCCTTGAAGAGATTGCCCCTGAAAAAAAATTCTGTCCTATTAGCCGGGACGGCGCGACATTTGTGATGATTACAGACGGCTTATGGGATGACTCGGGTGAAACCGGGGAAAACTGGTTGGTTACAGCCTTAAAGGAAATCAAGCATGGCCATCCCCAGCTCATTGCCGATCGCCTTATTGAGGAAGCCTGCAATCGTTTTCCCCGGGGAGTAAAGGATGATCTGACTGTGCTGGTAGGATCCCTGAGACCACTGGGTAAAAACAGCAAAAGAGGAAAAAACTGAACCGGGTTTGGCGGTTCGCTTTCTTAAAATATTGTAACTGCTCAAAGGTTATTGCATGAGTGAAGCTGCGGGGACGGTTCGAGCGTCTCCGTAGCGAAGCGAAGGAAGACGATGCAATCGTCCCCCTGCTTCGCGGTAGAACAGATTTTAGCAGTTACAAAATATTTTTATTAACGGGAAGGATTTTATTTGCGTTTAGCGAAGAACTATGTTAGATTGTCTGTGTTTTACGGGTATTGAGGAAGGAAAGGTGGCTGTTTTTTCGCAAAAGGATGTCCTTTATTTCACCATTTTATGAGTCCGTTAAAAAAGTAATTATTAACGAACAACTTATTAAAAAAGACGACAAGGTCGTTGTTGCTGTTTCAGGGGGTGCAGACTCCCTTTCTTTATTGATTTTGCTGAACCGGTTAAGATCGGAACCGGGCTTTTCGTTTAATATCCATGTTGCGCACCTTAATCACGGTTTAAGGGGTGAAAGCGCGGCCCGGGATGCTCAGTTTGTCCGTCTTACGGCAAAAAGGTTCGGCTTGCCCTGTACGGTGGGGAGAGTCAAGGCAGGGGAATACAAAAAAAGGTGGGGCCTTTCGCCGGAAGACGCGGCCCGTCGCCTTCGCTACAGGTTCCTGCAGCAGGTGGCTTTAAAAATAAGGGCAGATTCTATTGCAGTAGGGCATAACAGGGATGACCAGGTAGAAACGGTTTTGCTGAATATATTGCGGGGAACAGGGCCTGATGGTCTGACTGGAATGAAACTGCGGCGGGATATGAAAAAAAGCGGTGTAATTCTGATCCGGCCCCTTTTGAATTTCAGCCGCCGGGAGATTGAAAATTTTTGCCGTGAGAGCGGGTTTAACCCCCGCTTAGACGAGACGAATCTGGACCCTCGTTATCTGCGCAACAAGATCAGGAAGGATGTCATACCATACCTGGAAAAGAATGTCAATCCCAAATTAAAGGAAGGGCTTCTCAGATTATCCCGGCTACTTACCCTGGATAAAGATTTTTGGGATCATTTTGTTGAAGATCGTTTCAAAACCGTCGTTCTGGAGGAAAAGCCCGGTTGCCTGTTGCTCGATCGGAGGCTTTTTGCCCGGGAGCACGAAGCGTTGCAGGGGAGAATGCTAAGACTGGCTGTCAGCCGGCTTCTGGAAAGCGTTCCCAGAGGTGTGGATTACCGCCGGATACGCGCCGCACTGGACCTAGTCAACAAGAATAAGCCCCGGGGAGCTGTTTTTTTCCCGGGGGGGATGGCGCTAATCAGGGATTATGAAAAAGTAATTCTGCAAACGGACTTTTCCGGGGAGAATTGCCATTTGGAGCGGTTCTTCCCGGTTTTATTACCTGTCCCCGGAGAGGTGTCCATTGGTGCGCAGAGCATTGTTCTTAGGGCGAGGCTTTCCCGGCCGGGCAATCTTGCTTGGCCTCCCGATGAAAAGAAGGAGGCATACTTGGATTTTGACAGAGTGGTGGAGCTGTCCTCCGGAAAAGGCCCCTTGGCTGCCGAAGAAAAAGATATAGCTCTACAAGTACGGACGAGGATGCCCGGAGATCGCTTTTATCCCCTGGGGGCGCCGGGAAAAAAGAAATTAAAGGACTATTTTATTGACCGGAAAATTTCTTGGAAGGAAAGGGACGCTATTCCCCTGGTGGTTGCCGGCGATGAGATAATCTGGGTTGCAGGAAGGCAGATTTCCCACCTTTGCAGGATTACAGGAGAAACAAAAAAAATATTAATCTTATCTTTAGAGTCCCGTTAGGACCGAGAAAATTAATAACAGCATAAGGAGGAAGGGGAATGGATGGAGATAAAATTCGAGTCTTGCTTTCCAGCGAAGAAATCCGCGAGAAGGTCAGGGAGCTTGCCGGCGTTATTTCCCGGGATTATGAAGGAAAAGACCTGCTGCTGGTCTGTATTTTAAAAGGAGCGGTTATCTTCCTCTGCGATCTGATGCGCGAGCTGAAGATCCCCCTGGAAATAGATTTTATGGCCGTTTCCAGCTACGGAAGCTCTACGGTCAGCTCCGGTATCGTCCGTATTATAAAAGATCTGGATACAAGCATTGAAAATAAGGACGTGTTGATTGTGGAGGATATTATTGATTCGGGGCTGACACTTAGCTATTTACGTGAAAATCTTCTTTCCCGCAATCCCAGGTCCCTTAAAATTGTAACTCTGCTGGATAAACCGGAGCGCAGAAAAGTTAGTATTGAACCGGATTATTGCGGATTTCAAATTCCGGATGAGTTTGTCGTGGGATACGGTCTGGATTTCAACGAAAAGTACCGGAATTATCCCGATGTTTGTGTTTTGCTTGAGTTTGATTCTTGATTATGATACAATTGAAAAACAGGTGCAAAAAAGGGGGTTACGGGATTTTGAACGGTCGATTTTTACGCCAGGCAACCTTTTATTTGCTTATTTTTATGATTGCCGTGGCTTTAATTCAAACATTCAGCAAGCCGCAGGAAGTTATCCATGATATTAACTATTACCCCGATTTTATTAATTTGATTGAAACAGGCCAGCTCAAGAAAGTGACTTTAACGGGTGATAATGTGGAAGGCCTGCTGGCAAACGGCGAGAAAGTAAGGACTTTTAGACCCCCGGATGATGACCTGACCGCCAGACTGATTGAGAACAAAATTCCCTATGACCCCGGACCCGAACCGTCACCGCCGTGGTGGTCCACCCTGCTGACTTACCTGATCCCTTTTATTCTCATTATTGGGTTGTTTTTTTTCTTTATGCAGCAGTCGCAGGGCGGCGGGAACAGGGTAATGAACTTCGGTAAAAGCAGGGCCAGGCTGCACGACGGCGAACGGAGAAAAGTGACTTTTGATCACGTCGCCGGCGCTGATGAAGAGAAAGAGGAACTCCGGGAAATCGTAGAGTTCTTAAAAGAGCCCAAGAAGTTTCTTGAACTTGGCGCCCGCATTCCCAAAGGCGTGCTGCTTGTCGGGCCTCCGGGAACCGGCAAAACACTTCTTGCCCGCGCCGTTGCAGGCGAAGCAGGGGTTCCCTTTTTTAGCATCAGTGGCTCGGATTTTGTCGAAATGTTCGTTGGGGTAGGAGCATCCCGCGTGCGGGATTTATTCGATAATGCCAAAAGAAATTCCCCCTGCATTGTTTTTATCGATGAGATCGATGCAGTAGGCCGCCAAAGGGGTGCCGGCCTGGGGGGCGGCCATGACGAGCGGGAACAAACGCTCAACCAGCTTCTGGTAGAAATGGACGGTTTTGATGTTAATGAGGGAATTATCATACTTGCGGCAACAAACAGGCCCGATATTTTAGATCCCGCTTTGCTCCGTCCGGGACGTTTTGACCGGCAGATTACCGTTAACTTTCCGGATGTGAAAGGACGGGAGGAAATTTTACAGGTGCATTCCAGGGGAAAACCCCTTGACAGCGAGGTCGATTTAAAAGTTCTGGCCAGGCGTACCCCAGGTTTTACCGGTGCTGACCTGGAAAACCTTGTCAACGAGGCTGCGTTGCTCGCGGCGCGGCGGAACAAAAAAAGTATTAGTATGAACGAGATGGAAGAGGCTATTGACCGGGTTATTGCCGGGACCGAGAAGAGGAGCAAGGTTATCAGCGAATTTGAGAAAAAAATTGTCGCTTTTCACGAGTCCGGGCATGCTCTGGTGGGGTACCTGCTTCCGCATACCGACCCGGTGCACAAAGTATCCATCATTCCCCGGGGAAGAGCAGGCGGGTATACCCTTATGCTGCCCGAGGAGGATCGCTACTATATGACCCGTTCCGAGTTGCTCGCACGGGTAGCGACCCTTTTAGCCGGAAGGGTGGCGGAGCAGGTCGTCTTTAACGAGATCAGCACAGGAGCTCAAAATGATCTGGAAAGGGCCACTTCAATCGTCCGGCAGATGATTATGGAATATGGCATGAGCGATGAGCTCGGACCTATTACCCTCGGGCGCAAACACGACCAGATCTTCCTGGGCCGCGATCTGGCCAGGGATCGTGATTTTAGCGAGGAGATTGCCAAATCTATTGACAAGGAAATTCGCAGAACAGTGGATAAGGCTTATCGTATGGCCGAAGATCTCATCATTAAGAACAGGGATAAGCTGGAGATGCTGGCAACAGCTTTGCTGGAAAAGGAAACCCTGGATGCTGAGGAGATCGAAAACTTAATGGAAGGCAAAACTCTAAGCAATGTACAACCTGAGGAAGAAACTTCGCAAGAAACGCAGGAAGATGCAAAAAACCAGAGGATACGGGAAAAGAGAAGGGATATGGGGGAAAAGGTAAAAGTTGTTTTTCGGCCGGAAAAAGGCGAAATATATCCGAAACCCGGGGAAGAGGTATAAATGGTGCTGGATCCAAAAAAATATGCTGATTGGGAAATTGCAGAAGAAGCAGAATCAAGGATGAAAACAGTGTACCAGCTGGGGGAAGAGCTGGGCTTGGAAAAGGAGGAACTCCTCCCTTACGGCCATTATATTGCCAAGGTGGATTATAAAAAGGTCCTGGATCGTCTAGCGGACAAGCCTAACGGCAAATATATTAATGTTACAGCCATTACCCCCACCCCTCTGGGCGAGGGGAAAACTACTTCCCTGATCGGTCTTGTCCAGGGAATGGGCAAAAGGGGCAAAAAAGTCATTGCCGCCATACGTCAGCCTTCAGGCGGCCCGACCATGAATGTCAAAGGTTCCGCTGCGGGCGGAGGGCTTGCCCAGTGTATCCCTCTGACAGAGTTTTCTCTGGGACTGACGGGCGATATTAATGCGGTAATGAATGCGCATAATCTGGCTATGGTTGCCTTAACCGCGCGCCTGCAGCACGAATTTAACTACAGCGACAGCTTTTTGAAAAAACTGGGTTTAAGGCGTTTGAACATTGATCCCAGGAATGTGGAGATGAAGTGGGTGATTGATTTCTGTGCCCAGGCGCTGCGCAATATTATTATCGGAATAGGCGGAAAAAAAGACGGCTTTATGATGAATTCCGGTTTTTCAATTGCTGTTTCTTCGGAAGTTATGGCCATTCTTGCCGTTTCCAAAGATCTCAGGGATATGAGGGAGCGGATGGCCAAAATTGTTGTTGCTTATGATAAAAAAGGCAACCCTATTACCACTGCCGATTTGGAAGTTGACGGCGCCATGACCGCCTGGATGGTCAAAGCCTTGAATCCCAACCTCATGCAAACCCTTGAAGGCCAGCCGTGCTTTGTCCATGCCGGTCCCTTTGCCAATATTGCCATTGGCCAAAATTCTATTATTGCCGACCGCGTAGCTCTTAAACTCGGAGATTACGTGGCTACGGAATCCGGTTTTGCGGCAGACATCGGCTTTGAAAAGTTTTGGAACCTTAAGACGCGTATGTCCGGCCTCGTTCCAAACTGTGCCGTTCTTGTGGCGACCATTCGGGCGCTGAAATGTCACGGCGGCGCTCCTATTCCCGTTCCCGGGCAGCCTCTTCATCCCAGTTATAGCCAGGAGAATGTAGCGTGGGTGGAAAAAGGTTGCGAAAATCTTATTCACCTCATCAATGTCATTAAAAAGTCCGGTATGATCCCGGTTGTCTGTATTAATGCCTTTTACACGGATACCGATAAAGAAATCGAAGTGGTCCGCCGCCTGGCCGGAGAGACAGGGGCAAGGGTTGCCCTTTCCAGGCACTGGGAACTCGGAGGGGAAGGAGCTCTTGAGCTGGCTGACGCTGTTATTGAGGCGTGCGAAGAAAAGACGGAGTTTAAAATCCTTTATGACCTTGAGACTCCGCTTCGCAGCCGTATCGAAATGATTGCCAAAGAAGTGTACGGTGCTGATGGAGTTGAATATTCGCCTGAAGCCATGGAAAAAGCAAGAAGAATGGAGAAAGACCCGGAAATCCGGCAGATGGGCACCTGTATGGTAAAAACGCATCTCAGCCTTTCCGATGACCCTAATTTGAAGGGCGTGCCCAAAGGATGGACGCTTTTTGTCCGCGATATTTTAATTTACAAAGGGGCAGGGTTCGTGGTTCCTGTTTGCGGTCCGATTAGCCTGATGCCCGGGACAGGCTCAAACCCGGCTTTTCGTCGTATTGATGTGGATGTGGAAACAGGAAGGGTAAAAGGTTTATTTTAATTCAAATGATGTTTCCGGCAGAGTAGGTGTCATGCGTCAAGTGCTAAGGGATGGGAAGTTGCCCTTAGACGAAAGGCACCCTTTTTTAAAGAAGGAGTGCCTGCGATATGTCCCCGCATCCGCTGCCAGGCAAGAGCAAAAGCAAACATCTCTTTTTCTCTTGGATGGCAGTTTGGCCCATCCTGGGAGAAAGGAGGTGTTTTTATCATGAAAAAGATTGCAGCACAAACGCTGACCCGCATGGCTTTACTGATTGCACTGAATGTTATTCTGGCCAGAGTGTTAAGTGTCAGGATTCCTCTCGGCGGAGTCGAGGGGCTGCGTATCGGCTTCAGCTCAGTGCCTGTAATTTTTGCCGGCATTTTTATGGGGCCCCTGGCAGGGGGGATCGTGGGAGCAATCGGCGATTTGATTGGTTTTTTTATTAGCCCGATAGGCGCGTATATGCCTCATTTCACCCTTAATGCAGCCCTGAGGGGAGTTATTCCCGGCCTTGTTATCCTGCTGCTCAGCAGAGGAAGGCGGCAGATTGGAATCTTTCCTCTTTTTCTGGCCGTTTGCAGCACATTGATTATTACCGATGTTTTTCTGCTTCCGTTTTTTTTCGAAACGCTTTTTGGTTTGAGCAGGGTTGTTACTGTCCCGCCGCGGATTATTCAAAATGCTATTTCTATACCTGCCTATACAGTTCTGCTTTTTACTTTGGGCCGCGCGATGGAAAAAGTATTTGCCCCAGGGCTGGGCAAAGAGGCGTTGCACCTATCTGGTAAAATATGGTAGGAGAAGGTCAGGCTTGAACTTTAAAGTCAGGCCTGACCTTTAACTTTGTGGTGGGACGGTTCCTTCGTCTTCCTTACCTCAAAAGATGAGCAGCTTGGGCAGAAACATGATTAGAGCCAGAATGAGGGCGTTTCCCAGGATACTTCTTGTTTTCTGGTAGATGTAGCCGAGAATAAGAGCTGTTGCCGGAACAAAAAAGAGGAGTTCACAAAAGAAGGTAATATTCCTGTTTGGTTCCGAAATAGCACTGCAGGCGGAGGCAAAAAAGACGCCCGTAAAGATAAGGGTGGCGAGCAAAAGGCCCGGCCGCATACCCCAGAGCCTTTCCATGGTGGTCTGTAAAAAATTTCTCCAGATCAGCTCAAACACTGCCGCCCGGGAAAAGAAGTAGAGAAATTGTAAAAAAAGCTGCCGAGTATTGGTTGAACCTGGCAGATCCGAGGGAATCTGCACAGTGGAGAAAACAGTAATAATTAAAGTAATAGCCAGAGCCAGTCCAAGATCCCGCGGAAACTGTCTCCACTGGAAAAGACCATATTGCCGGGAAATTTTACCTCTAGATGCCAACACCCTGATGAGCAGAAATAGCCCAAGATAAAGTAAGAGGAAAGCCGGAGCGATTTCTCCGCAGAAAGGGTTGGCAGTTTGAGTTGCCGGCCACACTCCGTGGAAAAGAAAGAGGGTAAAAAGGATGGCCGCGCTTAAAAGCTTTTCTGAAAAGTCAGGGGGATTTTTCAGGAAACCGGCAAGGCTGTACGATGGTCTTAAATCAAGGGTTAAAAGTTGGGCAACGAGGAGAACAGCAGCGATTACAAGGCTAAAATAAAGGATCAGGCCAAGCAGATGCCTGCCGTGAACTGCAGACGGGGTTTGTTCCAGGGGGACTCCATTATCCTCCAGGTAAAGATAGCTTTTTCCCTCCGGGGGAAGAAAGATGCGTTCAAAGCCGAAAGAATTAACCGACTGTTTTTTGATCTCTTGCTCCAGAAAAAGGGAAAGCTTATTTTTAAGGATATGATCCTCCAGGGGCAGGAAAAGAGTATCCCCTTTTAGTTGGAGATACGTTTTCTTATCCACAACCAGGTAACCTCCTGTAATTTTCTCGGGCAAATTTTTTCCTTTTTGAATTGCTTTCCCTTCTCCAAGGAACACCAGGCCGGTAAATGTACTATTAAGCGGGACAGCCATCACGGCGCTTCCCCGGGGGAGAAAGATTCTGTATCCTTCGAGAGAAAAGGAAAAAGGTTCGGTTTGGTAGACCCGGGTAATGTCAAGGCGCGGCGCGATGATACCCAGGCTTGTTTCTTTTGGTTCTGAAAAAAAAAGAAAAAATGCGGTAAAACACAAAAAGGTAACGGCAGTTAAAATGGAAAAAAAACGGGTTACTGCATTGGCTTTATGAATGTTTATCATATGTTGTTTTAACCTTTGCATTTTTCCTTAAAAAGTAACTTGAGATTTTTGATGTATTATTTTACCGTTTTTTTTCTTTCTTTTTAGGCAATAATCCTTTTTTTTGGGGAGAGAAAAAATAAATAAGCCATTTATTCTTTAGAAAAAATGTAGTAAACTTGATGTGGTAATCCTGGACTTATTGAGGGAGGTGCCTTACTTGCTCCTTGTAATAGACGTGGGAAATACCAATATTATGTTGGGTGTTTATAGCTCTGAGAAACTGGAAATGTGCTGGCGCATCTCTACTAACAGAAACCAAACCGAGGATGAATATGGTATAATTATCCGGAGCTTGTTCCAGCAAAGCGGTCTCAACGCAGAGTGCATCGACGGTATGATCATTTCTTCAGTTGTCCCGCCGCTCAGGTTCCCCCTGGTGAAGATGGCGGAAAAGTATTTTAAAGTTACACCGCTCATCGTTGGACCGGGTATTAAAACGGGACTTAATATTCTTTATGACAATCCCCGGGAAATAGGCGCCGACAGGGTGGTCAACGCAGTTGGGGGTCTTGATTTATACGGAGGTCCTCTGATTATTGTAGATTTTGGGACAGCAACGACTTTCTGCGCGCTGTCGGAAACAGGCGATTATCTGGGCGGCTCAATTGCTCCCGGTATCGCCATCTCGACGGAAGCGCTTTTTGAAAAGGCTGCCAAGTTGCCCAGGGTTGAGGTGGTTAAACCAAATAAAATTATTGGCAAAGACACAATAACCAGTATTCAAATTGGTATTTATTACGGGTTTGTAGGACAGGTTGACGGTATTGTTAAGCGCATGATCAGGGAGTTTCCTGTAAAGCCCTTTGTCGTGGCCACGGGCGGGCTGGCAGGATTGATTGCCAAGGAATCGGAAACTATTGACGAGGTCAACCCCTTTCTTACTCTGGCGGGACTTAGGGTTATCTACAACAAGAATGTCTCTCTGGAAAAAAGTACGCTTTCGTAAAAATTTAAAATTTAGTATATTTTTAAATGGAAAAGCCGGATGGCCAAAAGGCCTATTCCGGCTTTTTAACAGGATTAAGGGGCCATGTTTCTTATAACACCGGTACTTCCTTGCGCTGCTGAAAGAGCAGGCCACTTTCCCCCCTGGTGACGGTAATGGTATCGCCGGGTTTAAAAGCATCTTCCAGTATTCGCTTGGCCAGAGGGGTTTCCAGTTCTTTTTGAATGGCCCTTTTTAACGGTCTGGCTCCGTAAACGGGATCGTACCCTTTTTCCGCCAGGTATTCTTCAGCTTCAGGAGTAATCTCCAGCTTGAGATGTTGCTCAAGGAGGCGATTTACCAGGCGCGCAGCTTGAATCTTGACGATCTGCCGCAAATCTTCCTTGGTTAAGGGCTGGAAGACAACGATTTCATCGACACGGTTTAAAAACTCCGGTTTAAAAAAGGATTTAAGATAGTTTAGAACCCGGTTTTTGGTCCTTTCAAAATCTTCTTTGCCGGCGATGCCGTCTTCCATGATAAGATCACTGCCCAAATTGGAAGTCATAATGATGACGGTATTGCGAAAATCCACCGTCCTTCCCTGTGAATCGGTCAATCTTCCGTCGTCTAATATCTGCAGGAGGGTATTAAAGACATCTTGATGGGCCTTTTCGATTTCGTCAAAAAGAATGACGGAAAATGGCCGGCGGCGGACGGCGTTGGTCAACTGGCCGCCCTCTTCATAACCGACATAGCCGGGAGGCGCACCGATCAGGCGTGAGACGGAGTGTTTTTCCATATATTCGGACATATCCAGACGGATATGGGCGTTTTCGTCGTCGAAGAGGATAAAGGCCAGGGATTTTGCCAGTTCGGTTTTTCCAACCCCTGTCGGCCCCAGGAAAATAAAGGAACCAATGGGCCGTGCAGGGTCTTTAATACCGGAGCGTGCCCGAAGTACTGCTTCGCTGACCGCCTGGACCGCCTCCTCCTGTCCGACGACCCTCTCATGGAGGCGATCTTTAAGCTGTAAAATCTTCTGCCGTTCGCCCTCCATCAGCTTGCTGACGGGTATTCCCGTCCAGCGGCTGACAATCAGGGCAATATCTTCTTCATCCACTTCTTCTTTTAAAAGGCGCGCGTTCTTTTTTTGCTGCAACTTTTCTTCTTCCTCCCGCAGCTGCCGCTCCAGGCGGGACATCTTGCCGTATTTCAGCTCAGCCAGTTTGTTTAAATCATAAGCTTGTTCCGCCTTATCCATTTCCAGCTTTGTCTGTTCCAGCTCTTCTCTAATGCTGCGCAGCCTAGAGATAAACTCTTTTTCTTCTTCCCAGCGCGCTTTAAGCCCCGCGGCTTCCTCCTTCTGATTGGCAAGCTCTTCTTCCACTTTTGCCAGCCGCCTCTTTGAGGCTTCATCAGTTTCCTTTTTTAGCGCTTCCCGTTCAATTTCCAGTTGCAGTATGCGCCTGGTAACCTCGTCCAGCTCGGAGGGCATGCTGTCAATCTCAGCCCTGATTAAAGCTGCGGCTTCATCAACGAGGTCGATAGCTTTGTCAGGCAGGAAACGGTCGGAAATATACCTGTGGCTTAAGGTTACTGCTGCAACCAGGGCGGAATCCTTGATCCGGACTCCGTGGTGAACCTCGTAGCGCTCTTTTAAGCCCCGCAAGATAGAGATGGATTCGGGTATTCCCGGTTCCTTGACGAGGACCGGCTGAAAGCGCCGTTCCAGCGCGGCATCTTTTTCAATGTGCTTGCGGTATTCGGCCAGCGTCGTTGCTCCAATACAGTGGAGTTCGCCCCTGGCCAGCATGGGTTTAAGGAGATTGCCGGCATCTATAGCTCCTTCGGCAGCCCCGGCTCCAACTACAGTATGAAGCTCGTCAATAAAGAGGATAATCTCCCCTCCGGAATCCTGGATTTCTTTAAGCACCGCCTTGAGCCTTTCTTCAAATTCCCCCCTGTATTTGGCGCCTGCCAGAAGGGAACCCATATCAAGGGCAAAAATTTTTCTGTTTTTAAGTCCCTCGGGCACATCGTTTCTGGCGATGCGCTGGGCAAGTCCTTCGACAACAGCGGTTTTGCCCACCCCAGGTTCCCCAATTAAAACGGGGTTATTTTTCGTGCGCCTGGAAAGGACCTGAATCACCCGGCGGATTTCCTCGTCACGGCCAATAACGGGGTCCAGCTTGCCCATGGAAGCCATTTCCGTCAGCTCTTTTCCATATCTGGCCAGAGCTTCGTAAGTTCCTTCAGGATCCGGGCCGGTTACCCGCTGATGCCCGCGTATGGACTGGAGGACGCGCAGCAAATGATCCCTGTTCAGCCCGCTCCTTGTTAATAGGCGCTTTCCTTCTCCTGGCTCGCCTTCGAGAAGCGAAAGGAGCAGGTGCTCAATGCCAATATACTCGTCCTTAAAGGATAAAGCCTCTTTTTTGGCCTGTTCCAGGATTCGGATTAGGCGGGGGCTCAGATAGATCTGCTCGGAAGTTCCTTCCCCGGCATAAACTTTGGGCTGCCTGGAAAGATATAATCGAAGGTCTTTTTTTAGCTTTTCTGCGTCAATGCCCGCACGCTGCAAAAGGCGAAAACCCAATCCCTCTTCCTGCTCCAGGATGGCGAGGAGCAGATGCTCGCTGTCGATTTGCTGGTGGTGAAACCTGGCTGCAATACTTTGTGCCGCAGCGATAGCTTCCCGGGCTTTATTGGTAAAGCTGTTGAGATCCATAATTTTTGCTCGGCCTTTGCTGAGCCGAGCTTCACCTCCTTTTTGCATGTTTGTCTTAGAAAAGTAAATCCTTTAGAAACTGCCTTAGCAATTCCTTATCCAGGGTATCGCTTGTGCTGATCAGGTAACCCTTTTCCCAGAGAGATCCCTGCCGTCCGTAAAAAGTACGCATTTCAGGAACCCGCCGCAGGAGATGCACTGCCGAAAGGCTTTTCAGCGTCCGCATAATATCTGCAGGAGCAACCGAGGGGTCTACCGACAAAAAAATATGAATAAAATCGGCATTTATTTCGAGGGAATGTATTTCATACCGGTATTTTGAGCATATAGTGTAAAGAATATCTTTCAGTAGATCCTCCGCTGCAGTGAAAAGGCCCCCTAATTTTGGTTTGGGGCACCAGACTAGATGATATTTTACCGAATAGCGGTAATAATTATTATTCATTTGCTTATTCTTCAAGGCGGTATTTTTCTTTGACAGCCCTGCGGATAAGATCCAGATAGGTTAACGTTTTTTCTTCTTCTACGGAATAAATCCTGGCCAGGTTCTCAAGCTCGGTTTTCCAGGACTGAGGAATAGAGATATTGATCTGCACATTTTTCATTCCCAAGACCACCTTTATCCTAGACTTGCATATATATTCTACCATAGTAGATCAACTATGGCAAGGTTTTTTTGTTATCTTTAACAACAAAGAGGTAATTATCACCTCTCCGGCGAAATGAAAGGCAGGAGAAAAAGGGAAAAGAAAGCCGTTTTTCGAAAGCTTTAATTTGAGGAGGCGAGAAAAAATGAAGGTTTTCTTTGATGAGAAATTTCTTCAAACCTATACCAGCGATCCCGCGGCAAGACCAGGGCGTCTGGATTATGCTTTATCGGAGGTAAAGAAAAGATACCCCCTGGTTGCACCAATGCCCTGCAGCGAAGAGGATGTGCGCCTTGTGCATACTTCTTCTCATCTCGAATATACCCGCCGGGATGAGAAAGTTTACCCCATGGCCCTTCTGGCGGCAGGTGCAGCTATCGGAGCAGCAGAAGCGTCCCTGGAAGGGGAGGCGGCCTTTGCCCTCTGCCGGCCGCCGGGACACCATGCCAGCCCGGATTCTGCCTGGGGATTTTGTTATTTTAACAATGTGGCCATTGCTGTTCGCAAGCTGTTGTCGGAAAAGAAAATTAATAAAGCCCTGATCGTTGATTTTGATCTCCACTTTGGAGATGGAACGGCAAACGCTTTTAGCGGAGAGCCGGGCGTTTTGTACTATCATGTTAACGGCAACAGCAGCCAGATGTTTATCGAGAATCTGAAGGCATACCTGCTGGAGGCAAGGGCTGAGCTGGTTGCGGTTTCGGCGGGTTTTGACCGCCATCAGGATGACTGGGGGGGGCTGCTGGCCACGTCCGACTATCTGGAAATAGGGAAAATACTTAAGACTTATGCCAGGGATAATTGCCAGGGACGTATTTTTGGCGCTTTGGAAGGGGGGTACAATCCCCGCTCGCTGGGCGAAGCTCTCATGGCATTCCTTGAAGGACTGGAGTGAAGCAAGGGAGGTTTTCTTGCTTCACTCGTCTAAGAGACCGGTTGCTTTTCATTAGGACGTTCTAATCCTTTTGCTTTAATAGCAAGATAAAGGGAGTTGATTGTCTTGCTGGTACTGGACGCGCATGCACACTGCGGGATAACGCTGCCTTTTGAGCAGCTCCATCCCCGCTGGCAGGAAGGCAATATAGAGGGTGGAGTTCTTTTTGCGCCGGTGGAGGAGATCTATGATCGCTACGATCCGAATTTTACAGATACTGAAGAGTACCTGAATTCCCGGAAAAAAGTGCATTCGTACCTGGAATCCCTTATATCTAAGCGGATATTTGCTTACTGGTTCGTCTGGAATGATTTTGAGCTCCCCCGGTCCGGCTTTGCAGGTATAAAATGGCACAGGCATGCCGATGAACCCGTGTATAATTATCATTCCGATAAGTGCAGGATGTTTATTGAGCATATTTGCCGGTTGCGCCTGCCGGTAATTATTGAGGAAGAATCTCATCATACCTTGCAGCTTGTGGATAAATTCAAGAAAAGGACAGCGGCGATTATCCCCCACTTCGGCGGTTTAAACGGGGGGTATATGCGTTTAAAAAAAGCAGACCTTTTTGAGAATCCTGCCGTATATGTAGATACGGCTCTGGCCGGCCGTGCTGAAATCGAAGATTTTGCGTCGGACTACGGGGTTGACCGAATCCTGTTCGGCAGTGATTTCCCTTTTGGCGATCCGGCTTACGAGAAATATAAAGTGGAAAAGATCTTCTACGGCAAGGACCGCAGAAAGGTCCTTGCCGAAAACCTGCTCAGCTTGCTGGAAAAAGAAGTCTAAAATAAGGTGCTGATCTTTTTGGATATACTATAAAAGGTGATAATTTATGGGATTACGAAAGGATTGCATCATCCTTCTGCTGCTTGTCCTGATGCTCATTATGGCAGGCTGCGCAGGAGAAAGGAAATCCGAAGAAAAGCAGGAACAGAAGGAAGTACCCCCGGCAATCAAGGAAATTGAAGGCGTGTTATTGAGCATTATGCAGCAAGCTGACTTAATTCCGGCAACTGAAAAGCTTTCAGGGCAAAGCCAAACCAATTCGGGCAGCAAGGAGGGAAATCAAGAAAAGGGAAAGCCGGTTAAGGAGTTGACTTATGAGGATACTCTTTTAGGAGAATTATTGAAGGCGGAAGGTTTTGAAGTTGAAGAACAAAAGCTCCCGCAGAGCACAGATATAATCTGGGACGGCATTAATAAAAGCATCGCCCGGCTTTATAGCCAGTGGAACGATTTGGAACCCCTTTTAAAGGAGAGTGAGTCTGTTTCCCAGGCGGAAATTGCTCAGTTTGAAGAAGGGCTGGATAATTTAACGGTTTTCAGCAGCGAACAAAATTATTTTGCTACCATGACTGCCGCAAATCAACTTACCGGAAATTTGGCAAATTTGATGGCTTCTTTTGCCGATAATAAAGTTATCCCTTTATATAAGCTGAAGTTTCATCTGCGCAGCATTGTTCTGCAAGCAGCAACTGACGACTATTCAGGGGCGCAGGAAAGCCTGGATTATATAAAAGGGCAAAAGCCCGTCCTGACCCAATCCCTGGATGAAAATGAACTCAGAGCCCTTGAACTTTCGCTGGAGGATCTGCAGAGGGTGTTGGATAAACAGAACCTCGAACTTGTCATCCTCAATGCGTCTATTGTCATGGGAAATACAGCCCGGGTAATAGAAAAAAGTTCTTTTTCATGATTTCCTTTGAGGGCACTACGTAGTCTGCCCTTTTTTATTTTCGGCCGTCTTTTGGTGTCATTGTCCAACAGTTAATCATGCCCTGTATAGGAATTTTTTGTAACTGCTCAGAGTTAATGTATAAGTGAAGCTTAACAGATTTTCTCTTAGACTGAGCAGTTACTTTTCTTTTTTATAGCTATTTTCAATATTATTTAAAGAACTATAGATGGATTGTATTGGACAAGAAAGAAAGCAAATGGCAAAATAGATTTTGTAGCAGACTACGTTATTTAACTAAACACGGTAAACAAATTGACAAGGGGGAGAAGATGTGAGAAAAAGAAGATTGTTACTGTTATTTTCGTTTTTTTTACTTTTTATGCTGGTGTTGGGGGGGTGTGCGGAACCAAAAACGACTGCCCCTGGGCCGGCGGAGGGATCTTCCGGGGATGACACAAGGGGAGAAAGGGTATTGCGTCTCGATGAACAGAATTTGGGTTTTCCCTCCGTCTATACGGTCTCATCCCGAGGCCGGGGTTATCTGTTGACCAGTTTTCTGTTCGATACTCTGACCTGGAAAGATGAAAAGGGCCTGGTACCCTTGCTTGCAGAGCGCTGGGAGCTGGCGGATGATGCCAAAACCTGGACCTTTTATCTTGTTAAAGATGCTTTTTTTAGCGATGGAATCCCTGTTACTGCCGAAGATGTGAAGTTTTCCTTTGAATATATGCAGGAACATCCACATCCCTGGGTTTCTCTAAACATGGTAAAAAACGTGGAAGTTGTGGACGATCATACGGTAAAAGTTGAACTGCTTGATACTTATGCCCCGTTTTTAAGCGAAATCGCCGGAAATGTGCCTGTAATGCCCCGGCATATCTGGCAGGATGTTGCCGACCCCAGCCAGTTTAATACCCCCGAATCGGTCATCGGTTCCGGTCCGTTCACCTTGGAGCACTTCGATCCTACAGCGGGAACGTATATCTTTGCCGCAAATGCGAACTACTTTTTGGGTGCCCCGGTTATCGATAAGCTTATATTTTCAGAAGTCAACGACCCTGCTCAGGCCTTGGCCGACGGCGATCTGGATGCCGCACAGCATCTCGGTTACGGTGAGGCGATGCGCCTGAAGAGTGAAGGCCGGTTCAACGTTATGGAAGGTCCCGGCTTCTGGGTATATCGCATGTATTTCAATTTCGATCTCCCTGAATTTAAGGAGGAGAGCGTCAGAAAAGCTTTTTATTATGCCATTAACAGGGATGAAATTGTAGAAAAAGCCGTCGGCAGCGGGGCCGATCCCGGCAACGCGGGACATATCCATCCCGATTCGGAATGGTACTATCCTCAGGTAAAAGAATACGATTTCGACCCGGATCTAGCCGGGACTTTGCTTGATGAGGCCGGGATAGTGGACAAAAACGGCGACGGGATCCGTGAATTTAACGGCAAAGCTATGCAGTATGAACTTTTAGTGGTAAGTGACAGAGTAAATGAGGCGGAAATGGTGAAAAGCTACCTGGGAGATCTTGGTGTGGCGCTGGAGATCAAAGCACTGGATCAGAAAAGTGTAGACTCGCTCATCAAAGAGGGTAAATTTACTTTAGCCCTGAACGGGCACGGTTCTTTCGGAGGGGACCCTGTCTTATTGGCCCGTTTTGTCAGCGATGAAAGAAGCCTGGGATCTACCCCCAGCGTGACGGCTCAGGGGGGCGGACAGTGGGTTAATGAGGAGTTTAACGATCTTTTTGCCCGGCAGATGAAGGAGATGGACTACGAAAAACGTTACAAACAGGTTGCCCGCCTACAGGAGATTATTGCCGAAGAACTCCCCACCCTGACCCTTTATTACCGGAAGATAACTTTTGCTTATAATCCGGAAGCGTTAAACGGCTGGTTTTTTACAAAGGACGGCGTTGCCCGGGCAGTTCCCACCGTTCAGAACAAGCTGGTTTATATCAGAGGAACTTGGGGCAGATAGGCTTGCCTTTGTTTTTCCGCTCAAGACCAAGTCTTATATGGTTGTGTACTGTTCTGGGCAGAAACTGTATGCTGCTGAGTATCTTGGTCATTCTGGGGTTTCTTCTGCCTCGCTTAATACCGGGAAGCCCCCTTTCTTTCTCTGCTGATCAAATTGATGTTCTCAATGCCATGCTGCCGGAGGAGACTTTCAACCGTTTCACGGATTATTACGCTCCCGAACAGCCGCTTATCAAGCAGTTTGCCGGCTATCTGAGACATCTTGCGAGGGGGGACTGGGGGTATTCCTTTCATTATGGGCTGGCGGTCAGGGAGATTGTTATGAGCAGGGTAAGCCTTACCCTCTTTTTATCGTTGACTTCAATTGTAATTTCGACCCTTATCGCCGTCTCCCTGGGAACATATCTTGCCCTGAAGGGGAGCGAATACCTGGAAAAAGGTCTCCTAACCCTGCTTCTTGTCCTGCAAACGATCCCGGTTTTTTTATTGGCTATTCTCTGCCGCATGTTATTTGCCCATCACCTGGGCTGGTTCCCTGCTTTTGGAGCTTATCCTCTGGGTATGACCCCGGCAGATGCGGGGTTTGCCCTTCATTTTCTGAGGCATGCCATCCTTCCCATCGCTGTTCTGATCCTTAATACAGTACCTCCAGTGGCTGTTCTGACCCGAAATGTTGTACAGAAAATAAAAAGAGAGCCTTACGTTGAAGCTGCTTATTATTTCGGTATCAGAGAAAAAATAATTTGGCTCTATTATATTTTGTTGAACAGTTTCCCGGAAATTTTAGGCCGCCTAAATATTACTTTTCTCTATGCTATTGCGGGGGCTCTCTTTGTGGAGATTATTTTTTCCTACCCCGGGATGGGCACCTTAATGAAAGTTGCGGTGGAAGCAAGGGACTACCCTCTCATACAGGGGATTTTTCTGGTAACCAGCATCTATAGTATCGCTATTAATATGCTTTTTGAACTGCTGTCCATAAAATTATACCCGAGACTGACAAAGATGACATGAAAAATGCAACTGTCAAAAAAGCAGCCCTGCTTATTCTTCTCATCATGATGGTGATGGGGATAGCATATCCAACCCTAGCGCCCTTCCAACCCGATGATTTTTCTTCTCCGGCGCTGCTGCCCCCTGGGGGTAAGCACCTGCTGGGCACGAACAAGATGGGGCAGGATATTTTTTCTGCTCTATTGGCTGGTTTCAGGGTCACCATCAGCATCGCGCTTATTGTTTCTTTTTGTTCCACTTTGATTGGGACAGTGCTGGCAATTAGCTGTGCATTTTACCGCCGCTGGATGGACCGCTTCATAATGAGCGTCACAGAAATATTTATCATTGTACCGGAGATAATTGTCATAATGCTTTTTGCCGCTTTTGCGGGACCAAGAGTGGCTGATGTGGTTATGGTGATGATTTTTTTTTCCTGGAGCCGGATAACCCGTATCTTGAGAGGGAAAGCGATGGTAATTATCAATCAGGATACGCTGCAGTACACTTTATTATTAAAAGGGAATCTCTTTGATGTGGGCAGGAAAATGTGGCCGTATCTTTATCCGGCAGTCGCGACCCTTTTTATTCAGCAGTGCGGCAGGGCGGCGGTATACGAAGCTACCCTCTCTTTCCTGGGAATTGGAGATCCGGCCCTTAAATCCTGGGGACGTACCATTAAGGCTGCTCTTGATTATGAAGGTATTTTTTGGGGCCATACCTATCTTTGGTGGCTGTTGCCTCCCATTTTATGTCTGATTCTTTTTGTACTGGCCCTGGCCTTGCTTACCTTTGATTTTGATGAAAGCGGTGAGAGGAGTGATTAAGCAAAGATGGCGCCCATTTTATTTGTGGAGGGGTTAAAAATCCGTTATCGGTCTGCAAAGGAGCGGTTGCCGCGGCTGTCGAGTTCATCTCAGCCTTCTTCACAGGTTGTTTTCCAATACTCCCTAATTCAGGTGGAAAAAGGGGAATGCCTGGGGATCGTCGGACAAACCGGTTGCGGCAAGACCACTTTGCTCAATGCCCTATTCCAGCCCCGGTTCCCCGGAGAGGTTAGCTATCGGCGGGCGGAAATACTGGGCAGAGATCGAAACAGTATCCCTGCTCACGAACTGTACAGCCGCATATCATATCTCCCCCAGTATGCCCAGAATGCCTTCAATCCCTCCCTTACCGCGGGGAATCATTTCCGTCATGTTCAAAGAAGCCTGCAAATCGTGGAGGAAAATATTTGGCATGCCTGGATGGAGGAGCTCAAACTCTCTCCGCAAGTTCTGGAGTATTTTCCTTACCAGCTCAGTGGAGGGATGAAACAGCGTTTGGCCCTGCTGCTGGGTTTTTTAAAAAGGCCGGCCTTGTATATTCTGGATGAGCCTTCTTCAGGAGTTGATGCTGTTACTATGAAGATCATTCTGGATTTTTTACGGAGAAGGAAGGAAGAAGGGGTGACTTTCCTCATGGTTTCTCACGACGTTGGATTGGTTAACAACTTTTCCGACAGAGTATTGTTTTTGGAGGAACAGTTATGTGCGAAACAAAACCCCTGCTGAGCGTGCAGAATGTGGAGAAAAGCTATAAGACTTTGGGTGAGGTGCCAATAAAAGTCCTTAAAAAGGTCAGCTTGGAAGTAAAACAGGGGGGTATGGTCGGTCTTCTCGGCGAAAGCGGCGCAGGCAAAACGACTATCGCCAGGATAATTACCGGCCAGGAGACGCCGAATGGAGGGAAGCTTTTTCTGGACGGAAAGCCGCTCCTACCCCTGCAGCGCCGGTCTTTTAACCTTGCTGCGGATATCCAGTATATTTTCCAGGACCCTTATTCGGCGCTGGAACCAGGTTACACTGTGGAGCAGACTTTGCGCGAACCGCTGCGCCTGTGCCGGAGAAGGGGACGGCAGGGTTTGTTCAGCCCTCAGGAAGCCCTGGATCTGGTGGGTCTTCCTTATGCGGGCTGGGCCTTTAAAAAAAATGGGGAGCTAAGCGGCGGGCAGCGCCAAAGAGTCGCCATCGCCCGGGCTCTGATCCCCCGTCCTCGCCTGTTGATTGCCGATGAAAGTGTTTCCATGCTCGATGCAAAGAGCGCCCGCTCAATTCTGGATCTTTTACAGACTATTAACGTTGAAACGTCGCTCGGCATCTTATTTATTACCCATCAGATTAGTGTTCTTAAAAAAACATGCACATATGTTTACGTTTTGCACCAAGGACGTATTGTGGAAGAAGGAGTAACTGAACACGTTCTGAATTCTCCAGCTGATGCCTATACCCGGCAACTGGTGGAAAATATGAAATTTTTTGGGGAGGTACAAAGCTTTGTCTAAAATTATGTATGTTGACCTGGATAGAGGCAAAATCAGCGAGGAAGCCTTCGTCTTTAAGAATCTCTCTTCAGCAGGAAGAGGTCTGGCTGTGCAGCTTATCGGAACACAGACCGACCTTAAAACAGGCCATAGACGCGGCAATTGTCTGGTTCTCGCCCCGGGACTATTGACAGGCACAAAAGTCCCCTCCACAGGAAGGCTGGTTATCGCGGGTTTAAAAGTTCGGGAAAGGGGCCTTCACCTGGCCAATACAGCAGGGCCTTTTGCTCAAAAGCTTGCCTCCCAGGGGGTCTCCGCCCTTGTTGTCACCGGTTCCTACAGCCCCGGCCGGACGGCAGTAATACACATCCGGGACGAAGGTGCGGACCTGCATGTTTTCCCGGAGCTGCATGATAAACCTGTCGGTGAAACTATCGGCTATCTGCGGGAAAAATGGGGAGAGGGCTCAGCTATTGTGGGAGTTGGGCCGGCCGGGGAGCATATGCTTCCTCTCGCCGGGGTTTTCAGCACTTATCCTGCCCGGGGTATACCTGTTTTTTCCGTAAGCCGTGACAAGGTTGGGGAGGTTTTTGGGAGCCTGGGATTAAAAGCCGTGGTTATATCCACGAAGCCTCACTTTTTGGCAGATGTTCAGGACCGGGAAAAGTTATGGCTCTACAGTAAACAGCTGAGTAGGCTCATCGTGCAGCATCCTGTTTGCGGGGGCGCGCTTCCCGCTTACGGTTCCCTCACGTTGATGAAAATGCTGCAGGAGTACAACCCGAAAGAAGCTTTTCAGAGCAAAGCGCAAGGAAAAAAAGCCGGAGTCAACAAAGGTGGATTCACGGTAAAAGAAAGGAAAGAAAAGGAAGAACAGTGTGTTAATCGGGCTAAAGGAACAATTCGTCTGAATCGCAGCTGCACCATAGGTTGTGTGGTGGGGTGTTTGAACAGGCATGCCGGCAGCAGTGGAGAAATATTAAGCTCGCCCATGGAAAGCGAAGTCAAAGCGGCATGCCGGGAGATGTTCGGGATAAATGACCCGCATTTTGCCCGGCGCATCACTCTGCGCTGTTTTGAATTCGGCCTGGATCCTATGGAGTTTCTTGCCGGCTGCAAGATGTTGTTTGAGGCAGAGGGGACATCTGGACAGCTCTCCGCGATCGAGCATCTGGCAGAGGAGGTGGAAAAACTTTCGCTGCGGGGAAGGGCTTTGGCCAGCACTACAGCAGGTCTTGCCGCTCTTTTTGCGGACGATCCGGCGTTGCAGCCCCTGGTAACCCGCCCCTCGGAGAAGGAAGCTTCCTCGTTTATCGTCCGCCTGCCTTACAGGGAAGAGGGCTTGGAAGATATCAGCGACCTGGACTATCTGTTCGCATACACGATTGTCTCCGCCAACCTGGGGCTATGTCTCTTCACTTCTTTTGCTCTACTCGAAAGTCCCCGGGGTTTGCAAATATTATCCAATTTGATAGAGGCAAAAACAGGAGAAAAGATACCGGCGGGAGAAATAATTCGAGAAGGTTTACAGTGCATCCGCAGCAACGAGATATTGGAAGAGGAGCTTCGCAACCTTCAGCAGCTCCGCAGAATTCCTGAATTTATTAAAGTGCTTCTGCGCTATTTCCAGGTGCGCGGAGAAAAGCAGTAGGAGGTGGCGAATTTGGTGCATGCTATCAGAGCGGCCGGACTAACCAAGCGATACGGCAGAGTAACGGCTGTAAACAATTTAAGCTTTACGGTGGAAAAGGGCGCTATTTTTGGTTTTTTGGGACCTAACGGCGCGGGGAAAAGCACCACACAACGTATGCTCACAGGGGTAACAAAACCTGATCAGGGAGAGATTGAAATTGCGGGCTGCAATTTATTTCGGGAGCCGCTGAAGACCAGGGAAGTGATCGGAGTTGTGCCGGAGCTGGCCAATGTTTATATCGACCTTTCGGCCTGGGAAAACCTTATGTTTGTGGGGGAAGTCTACGGTGCGGGGAAGAAAAAACGTTCCGAAAGGGCTGCTGCACTGCTGGAAATGTTCGGTTTGTTGGAGAAACGCCATCTGAAAACAAAATGGTTCTCCAAAGGGATGAAGCAGCGCCTTCTCCTTTGTATGGCCCTTATGGGCGATCCTGAAGTATTGTTTCTGGATGAACCCACAACAGGGCTGGACGTTCAGAGTACCCGCATTATCTGGGAATTGATCCGGGATTTTAACAGGCAGGGGAAGACGGTCTTTCTCACCACCCATAATATTGAAGAGGCCAATCAGCTTTGCGACCTTGTGGCTATTATCAACCGGGGGGAATTGGCGGTTATTGACAGGCCGGAAAATCTGCGGAGAACCTTTACCAGCCTGCAAACGGTGGAGGCGGCTTTTCAGCCTCAGATCACATCTCCGGAGATTTTTAAGGAAAACGAGGCAACCAGCCGTTTTAAAAAACAGGGGGATAAGTATATTTTTTATACGGAACAGCCAGGGCAGGCTATTTTTTTTCTTTCCGAGCTGTGCCGCAGGGAAGGGTATGACATTTTATCCCTACAGACCCTTGGGCCCAGCCTGGAAGATGTCTTTCTAGAGGTTACAGGGAAGTTACACAATATTGAGGTAGAACAAGATGCTTAAGGAAATGTTGCGGCGAACCCTTCTCGCGTTGCGGCGTACCCTTGCTGTGGCCAAAAAAAATGCCCGAATTTATTATTTTAAACCACCGGTGCTGATCTTTGGCGTGCTGTTTCCTTTTTTTCTGTTTCTAGCTTTTTCCATCGGCAGAGCAATAAACCCGGCGGAACTGGTTCCATCTTTGCTGGGGATGACAATATTATTTACCGCGTCTTCCGTAGGGCCGCTCATTACTCCCTGGGAGCGTCAGGCCGGGACCTATGAGCGCCTTTTAACCATTCCTCTTTCCTCCTGGCATATTGTTTGGGGAGATGTAGGTTCCAGCTTTGTTTACGGATTAATTATTTTATTATTGCCTCTTTCCCTGGGAATCTGGTTTTTTCAGGCAACACCGCTCTATCCGGGAGCATTTATAATGATCGTTTTTCTATCCATCATTTGCTTTTCCGCGCTGGGCGCCGCGCTGGCGGCTTTGCCTGCAAGCCAGGTTTCCAATGCAATGATGTTTGCCAACCTGGTCCGCTTGCCCATGGTTTTTGTCAGCGGTGTTTTTGTGCCGCTGACGGATATTCCCCGGTGGGGCCGGGTGGTAGCCTCCATTTCCCCCCTCAGCTATACCATGGATCTCCTGCGCTGGTCCTTTGGCGAAGCTGCTTATTTTTCTAAATTGACATCATGCCTTATCCTGACCGGATATAGTCTTCTCTTCCTTTTCCTGGCCTATATTTCCCACCGTCAGGTCAAAAGAATTTTTTAATATAGTTAGATGCTGCAAATATTAAATATTATAGCATAATAAAGACACCGTTAACCGCAAGGCAGGTTTAATAGAATAAATAAATATCCGGAGTTGTTTCAATAGGAATAATCTATTGGAATTTATGCACGTTTCTTGATAGTATCAGAGCGGGTTAAATCGTCTAACCCGCTTTTTCTTTTGTCTTATCAAATTGTTTTAAGGAGAGGAAAAATGGCGGATATCAACGTTGATCAATTTGCCAATATTCGTTCGGTAGCCCTGGAGAAGATTTTGGATAAAAAGAAGGAAGGCTTGAAAGTTGTTGGCATCTATTGTACCTTTTGTCCCCAGGAACTGGTATTGGCTGCCGGAGCCATCCCGGTAGGGCTATGTGGGACCCGGGAAGATCCCATACCGGCAGCAGAAGAAGTTTTGCCCCGAAATTTGTGCCCCTTAATTAAATCATCATATGGTTTTGCCCTAACCGATACCTGCCCTTTCTTTGCTTTTTCCGACCTGATCGTCGGAGAAACCACCTGCGACGGCAAAAAGAAGATGTTTGAAATTATGCAGGATCTAAAGCCCGTCCATGTCATGCAGCTTCCCCATCAGAAATCTCCTTTTTCTTTTGATCTTTGGGTGAAGGAGATAAGAAGGCTCCGCTCCCGCATTGAGGAAGTGCTTGAGGTGACAATAACCGATGAAGATATCTGGAAAGCCATTGACTTGGTCAACCGGGAGAAAGAATTATTGAAGGAAATTTGCGATCTGAACCAAATGTCCCCGCCGCCCATAAGGGGAATTGACTTATTAACCGTGACTTGGTCCAGCGGCTTTAGCCATGATAAGGAAGAAGTAATACAGATGATGGAAGCGCTGAAAAACAAACTGGAATCCATAAAGATTGAGCCGGAGGCTGCACAAAAGCCGCGCATTTTATTGACAGGTTGTCCGGTTGGTCTGGGTTCGGAAAAGGTTATCCGCCTGGTAGACGAGTTGGGGGCAACAGTTGTGGCGATGGAGAACTGCTCCGGTTATAAGACGCTGGAGCTGAGAACCGACAGAAACAATGATGATCCTATTGTCGCCCTGGCTGAAAAGTACGTTAACATCCCGTGTTCCTGTATGAGTCCCAATCCCTACCGCATGGAGCTCTTGGGCCGAATGATCGATGATTTTAAAGCTGATGCCGTTATTGACCTCACCTGGCAGGCCTGCCACACCTACAATATTGAATCATATGAGGTAAAAAAGCTGGTTAAAGAAAAGGGGCTGCCTTTCCTGCACCTGGAAAGCGACTATTCCTCCTCTGATGAAGAAAGCTTGAAAGTACGAATTGAGGCCATGCTGGAGATGACGAAGCAGTGATTACGGTTGGTCTGGATATCGGCTCCGTAGCCTCCAAAGGTGTGCTCCTGAGCCCGGATAAAAAATTTTTTATCGTTCTGCCCACCGGCTGGAGTCCCCGCGATGTAGGGAAGCAAATTTTATCGAATCTTCTTATGCAAGCGGGGATAGAGCAGGAAGATGTGGATGCAATGCTTGTAACCGGTTACGGGAGAGTATCCTTTAACGGGGCAGCCCGCACCGTGACAGAGATCAGTTGTCATGCCCGGGGTGTGGCAGCACTGTGTCCGGAAGCCCGGACCATCATAGACATAGGGGGCCAGGACAGCAAAGTAATCAGCATTAATGAAAACGGTAAAGTTCTGGATTTTGCCATGAATGACAAGTGTGCCGCGGGAACCGGGAGATTTTTGCAGGTCATGGCCAACACCCTTGGCATGGATGTGGGAGAACTGGCGGCCTCCGAAGATCCGTCGGTAACGGTTGCTATTAACAGTATGTGTACAGTATTTGCCGAATCGGAAATTATCGGTCTGCTGGCCCGGGGCAGCCCGAAAGGAGGAATTATCGCTGGTCTTCATCAGTCCGTGGGGAAGAGGGTGGCTACTTTGGCCCGCCGTCTGGGCGTTAAGGAGAAGATAGTATTTACCGGCGGAGTGGCTCAAAATGCCGGGGTTCGCCGGGCACTGGAGGAAGAACTTCAAAGCAGGGTTTTCGTCCCCGCGGAGTGCCAATTTACCGGTGCACTGGGGGCCGCGCTGCTGGCTGCGGGAAGTTAAGAAAGAATTATGCAATAGGCAGGGAAATATGAAAAAGATTGCTGTATATGGAAAAGGCGGAATTGGTAAGTCTACAATAACAAGTGCTCTTTCTGCTGCTCTTTCAACTTTAGGGTATAAAGTTATGCAGATTGGCTGCGATCCCAAGGGAGACTCTAGATGGCATTTTTCCATTGTCCAATTGGTAAGTTTGCTGATAGGTCGTCTATCAAGCTCTGAATTGAGCAGGCGGGGATAAATGAAATTCGTCAGATATCCAACTGTAAAACATTTGATGAATTTGAAAACTTAAGCCGTTCGTGCTTAAATATCGTAATCAAGCCAGAGGGGTTAGCTGCTGCTGTTGATATGGAGAAAAAACATGGTATTCCGTTTTGTGACATATCTCATTACTACGATCTAGATTTAATTCATCAATCCTATGTAAAACTAGGCAAAGCGATTGGTGTTGAACTTGATGACGCCAGGTATTATCAAGAAGCTCAAGATAATATTAAACATTATGTTCAAATGTTTTCCCATCTGAAATTTGCAATAGGACAAGAAGTAAACGGCAGTCCCTTTGAAATGGCATATGCTCTATCTAAGTACGGGTTGGAGGTTCCATATATTTGTAAGCGTCAAAGATACGAGTACCTATTAAACCCCCGATATCAGCAAAAGCCACCATCGGCAATGCTTTTAACCTTGTTATACTGCCTACGGATTAGCCGTTTAAATTCAGCATCCGATAACCCATCGCCCAGATCCACGCCGCCTTCTGAAAGCAGGTCATAGAACAATTCAGCGAATTCCCTGTGTTCCCTCACCATCTTTTTGTAACGCGCTAAAATTTCGGTTTGAAAATCCAGCTCGAATATGTATCGGGGAGTTTTGCCTGATAGGTAGTCCTTAACCATTTCCATCATATAGTCAATATTCGCTGCCATGTCATACTTCCTCCCACGGATATTTTTCTTTTTTCTCGTCCTTTGGTTTCGGCGAAAATACCTTGCTCGGCAGGGCTGCACTGCCAGGCAGGAATTCTTCAACCGCGGATGCGTAACCCGGTTTTCCCAAATTCGGGGCGTTGGTAAAAATCCATGTTAAGTATTCAAATGGGTTTAGGCCGTTTTCTTTTGCAGTCACGATCAGGCTGTAATAAACCGCGCTGGCTTTAGCGCCGTTTGGCGTGTTAGCAAACTGCCAATTTTTTCGTCCGATCACAAATGGTTTAATGCTGCGTTCCGCACGGTTATTGGAAATTTCCAGGCGGCCATCCAGCAGGTATCTCTCAAGATATTTCCGCTGAGATAGTGCGTAGTGCACTGCTTTGCCAAGAAGGGTATTGGGAAGCGCAGCAAGGCCTTCAATCCATTTGTAAAATTCATCAATCACGGGCTTGGATAGCCGACTGCGTTCTTTAAGGCGATCATCCGGACTCAGCAAAGCAAACTGTTTTTCCAAATGAAATAGTTTGTCGCAATAGGCAACTCCTTTTGCCGCGTTGGAATCCGGCTGCTTGTCTTTGGATAGAATTTTTAGAGCATCAAAAAACTTCCGACGCAGGTGTGCCCAGCAGCCCACAACAATTATGTTCTCAGGTAGTTTGTGATAGCCGCTGTATCCATCCGCGTGGAGGTATCCTTTAAAGTTCTGTAAAAATCTTTCCGGATGTATATGTTTTCTATCAGGTTGATAGTCAAAGAGTACTAGCTGGTGTTTTGCCTCACCGCTGGTTCTGTACAGCCACATGTAACTTTTTGATTGTGCCTTCTTGCCCGGTTCTTTCAGTACCTGCAGTACTGTTTCGTCGCTGTGCAGAACATCGTGCCGGCATAATCGTCGCTTCATTTCTTCGTATATCGGTTCCAGCCAGTTTTCAGAAGCCTTGATGAGCCAGTTTGACATGGTCTGTCTTGAGAGCAGGATCCCATTTTGCTTCCATTCCTGCTCTTGGCGGTAGAGTGGCGATGCCATCATGAATTTCTGGGAGGCGATATGTGCAATTGTTTCGGGTGAGGCAAAGCCGCCTTTGATGACGGGTTCAGGCATGTCCGCCTTGACAATGGGAACGTGATCGGAGGTTTTTTCGCAGTTCCGGCATGAATAAACGTGCCGCACATGACGTACTATTATTGCTTTTGCAGGAATGATTTTGAGTTCTTCGCGGGTTTCCTTGCCCATTGTATGCAGCTTGCTGCCGCAATCCGGGCAGACTTGCTCTTCTGCCGGAAGTTCGTGTTCGATTATCTCAACGGGGAGGTCCTCTGGAAGCTTGTCCGTGATAAGGCGTGTCCGTTTGCGATAATGTGCCTTAACTTCGGTAAGTTTAGGCTCCGGTACGGATAGGTCGGCATTTGATTCGGCTTCGTTGAATATGGATATCTGCGTGGCGTTTGTCTGCTCGCTTGATACCCCAAATTGCTTATGCCTGGAAAGGCGAATCTGTGACATAAACCATTTGATTTGCTGCTCTAGTTCAGCAATCTTTCGGTCTTTTTCTTCGATTATGCTAAGCAGGTTTTCTATTGAAATTTCTTGCGTTTCCATGGGATAATTATATCAATAAATCCCCATGATATCAATGTTTAGGACACTTTTCAGTAGCATGTTTTTAAGAAATTTGCCGCTCG
>Ga0209537_1000815_pt1 | contig 37132 bp, 36 predicted proteins | sample BioPla4DNA1_FD_187698 | JGI IMG/M metagenome (GOLD analysis project Ga0209537, IMG submission 187698) | Biogas fermentation microbial communities from Germany - Plant 4 DNA1 (SPAdes) (version 2) | ecosystem: Engineered > Bioreactor > Anaerobic > Digestate | place: Bielefeld, North...
ATACTTTGAGCAATTTTTTCACCAATTTCATCAATAGTTAAGAAATCTTCTTCCTGGGCTTCTATAATCTTATCTATGTGTCCAAACCTTTCGGCAATTAAATGGGCTGCTCTTACGCCCACCATCCTTATACCTAAACCAAATATTAATTTTTCCAATTCTCTTTCCTTACTTTCCTCTATGGCTTTAAGAAGATTATTGGCAGATTTATTCCCCATACGCTCCAGATTTATTAATTGATCAAATTCTAAATAATATAGATCAGCAGCATCATTTATTAACTTATTTGCTAGTAGTTGATCCACAATTGCAGGCCCCAGTCCTCTTATATCCATAGCTTCCCTGGATGCAAAATGAATAATCAAACGCCTTTGTTGCGCTGGACAGGCATTTCCAGTACATCTTACTGCTACTTCTCCCTCTAACCGAATGGCATGAGCACCGCACACAGGACAGAGTTTTGGCATAACAAACTCTTTTTCGTTTCCGCTTCGCTTATCCTTTAGCACTCTCACTACCTCAGGTATAATATCTCCTGCCTTCTGTATGATAACATGATCACCAATACGTATATCCTTATCTCTTATGTAATCCTCATTATGTAGGCTTGCACGAGATACTGTAGAACCAGCCACTACCACCGGGTCTAGCAAGGCTGTAGGAGTAAGAACGCCTGTCCTACCCACCTGAATTTCTATATCCTTTATAAAAGTCTCTTCTTGTTGAGCTGGAAATTTATAAGCTATGGCCCATCTAGGAGTTTTGGAAGTGCTGCCTAGCTGTTGTCTCTGAGCCATAGAATTTACCTTTATTACAAGACCATCTATATCAAAAGCAAGATTATGTCTTTTGTCTGCCCATTCTTGGCACAACTCTATAATTTCCTCCATGGATGAAGTCATATACAAAAAGGGACTAATCTTAAGACCAGCTTCTTTCATAATTTCCATGGTTTGCATATGGCTTTCAATAGTGTAATCAGAAACATATTCTAAATTAAACAGATATATATCCAAATGCCTAGTTGCTGTGATACGTGGATCTAGCTGTCTAAGAGAACCTGCTGCTGCATTACGGGGATTGGCAAAAGTAGGCAAACCCTCTAGCTCTCTCTGCTTATTTAATTTTACAAAATGATCTTTAGGCATAAACACTTCTCCACGAACTGTCATAGAGTAAGGCTTATTTAATTTTAAAGGTATTGATCTAATAGTTTTTAAATTTTCCGTTACATTTTCCCCTATCTGCCCGTCTCCGCGAGTGGCACCTCTAACCAATCTGCCATTCTCATATTCCAAAGAAACAGATAGCCCATCAATCTTAAATTCAACTACGTACTCTACCTTATTTCCAACCATATTTCTAACTCTGCGATCAAAGTCTAATAACTCTTCCTTACTAAAAGCATTAGCTAAGCTAAGCATGGGGTAGGAATGCATAACGGTACCAAACCCTTGAACAGGGGATCCTCCCACCCTTTGGGTTGGGGAATCTGGAGAGTAAAACTCTGGATATTCTTCCTCCAATTCTATCAACTGACGCACAAGTTGGTCGTATTCACTATCAGTAATTACTGGCTTATCTAATACGTAGTACAGATAATCATGATGTCTAATCTTGTCCCTTAAATCTTCAATTTGTCGGCGAATCTTTTCTTTATCCATAACTTTACAGCCCCCATGTGTAATGTTCATAAACTAATCCAAACAATTAATCTTAAAGTGATTCTTAAATATTTATTATGTTATTGAACAAACTTTAAGTAAATTAAATAACACATAGAATTAATCTATCTTTTTTAGAGGAGCATATGCTGCAATAAAATTTCTAATACCCTCCTGATCAAAGGCGATGGTTAACTCCTGATTGTCTCCCTCACCGCTTAAAGCAACAATGGTTCCTTTACCATATTTTTTATGGATAACCTTCTGTCCTAAAGAAAATCCTTTTTGTCTCTGAAACTCCCTTTTATCATCTTTATTTTGTCTGGTTGCATTTCTAGAATAAACAGTATTTACTTTATATCCCAGATTCTTAGAACTCCTACTGTTCCATAGATTTCCTGGCGTTAGATCAACGTGTTCTACCAAACTGTCAGGAATTTCATCTAAAAAACGAGAAGGCATATTACTTGTATAGTTTCCAAAAATATTCCGATGATCAGCATAGGTTAAATAAAGCTGTTGCTGTGCTCTAGTTATACCTACATAGCACAATCTCCTTTCCTCTTCCATTTCCTGTTCCGACTCCAAAGCTCGGGCATGAGGAAATAGATATTCTTCCATACCTGCAATAAAAACTATAGGAAATTCTAACCCTTTAGCTGAATGCATGGTCATCATATTTACAGCTGACTGTCCCTCTCCTAGGGTATCTAGATCTGATACCAATGCAATGTTTTCAAGGAAATCCACTAAATTAGCATTTTCATTGTCTACTTCAAACTCCTGGGCCGCTGATAAAAACTCCCTAATGTTTTCCAATCTGGACTCAACTTTATCAGTTTTTTCATTCTTCAAAGCTTGTTCATATCCTGTATGCTCTAACAAAACCTTAATGAACTCTGTTAAAGGCATTACTTCCTTCATGGCTATAAGATAAGAAATTATATTTCCAAATTCTTTTATATTTTTGCTCGTTCTAGTTGTAAACTCTTTGTATTTATCTAAATCCAGTATTATACTAAAGATACTGTCATCTTCTCTAGCTGCTACCTCTTCTAAAGTGGTTATAGTAACATTGCCTATGCCTCGCTTTGGAACATTTATTATTCTCTTTAAGCTTACATCATCCGCTGGATTTGCAATCACCCTAAGATAAGCTATGATATCCTTTATCTCCTTTCGGTCGTAAAATCGTAGACTGCCATATATTCTATATGGAATTCCATATCGCATAAGCGCTTCTTCAATGGACCTAGATTGGGCATTAGTTCGATACAAGATAGCAAAGTCTCCAGGATTTTTATTATCCTTTACAATGTGATTATGAATATGCTGACATATAATATCCGCTTCCTGTCGTTCATCGGATACCTTATAAACAACAATCTTTTCTCCCTGACCCTTTTGTGTCCATAATTTTTTTTCCTTTCGACCTGTATTATTACTAATAACTTCATTGGCTGCATCTAAAATTGTCTGAGTTGATCTATAGTTCTCCTCCAATTTTATTACTTTTGTGTTGGGAAAATCCTTTTCAAATTCTAAGATGTTTCGAACATCAGCACCTCTCCAGCCGTATATAGATTGGTCATCATCTCCTACTACACATAGATTTTGATGTTTCATAGACAATAGTTTTACTAACATGTATTGAGCGTAGTTTGTATCCTGATATTCATCTACCAGTATATATTGGAACTTGCTACTGTAATAGTCCAGCACATCTGGCCTTAGATAAAAAAGTTCTAAAGTTCTGTTTATGAGATCATCAAAATCTAGGGCATTATTCTTGACTAGCTTGTCCTGATATAATTTATAAATATCAGCAATTTTTTCTTCGCGATATTGGCCTTGTATCTCTTTCCTGTAATCCTCTGGACTTTTTATTTGATCCTTAAGCTGGCCAATTTTATAACGAATGTCCTTAGCATCAAAATATTTTTCACTTAAGTTTAGTTCCCTTATACAATCTTTTATAAGGGTTAGTTGATCATCAGCATCATAAATAACAAAATTTCGTGTAAAGCCTATATTCTCGATTTCCCTTCTTAGAATTCTCACACAGGTAGAATGAAAGGTGCTTATCCAAATATTTTCTGCCTTGCTTCCTACCAGGTCATATATCCGTTCTTTCATTTCTTTTGCAGCTTTATTGGTAAAAGTAATAGCTAAAATATTATTGGGGCTAACCTTTAAATTCTCAATCAAATGAGCTACTCTATAGGTCAATACACGTGTTTTCCCTGAGCCAGCTCCCGCTAATACCAATAAGGGACCCTCTGTGTTAAGTACTGCTTCTTTTTGTTGTGGATTTAACTGATCTGTAAATGCCATAAATAACCTCCAAATCTTATTTAAAAGACACCCCTTAGGGTGTCTAATTATTTTTCTGATAATCTGTCCAATATGATATTATACCCATCAGCACCATAAGTCAATGCCCTATTAACCCGACTTATGGTAGCAGTACTGGCACCAGTCTCTTCTGCTATATCTTGATATGTCTTTTTAGCTCTAAGCATCTTAGCAACTTCTAGTCTCTGAGCCAAGGACTTAATCTCATTGATGGTACATATATCCTCAAAAAACCTATAACACTCCTCAATAGTCTTAAGTTTAAGTATAGCTTCAAACAATCCATCAACTTGATTATTCTTAAGTTTTGATTTATACTCCATTGTATCCCTCCCATAATCAATCTATTAACATCCCAAACCTTCCCATAATAAATAACATAAACATATATGATAAAAGGAATTTTCAATAGAAAAAAGTATCTATTAAGAGATTATTCTTATAATTTCATCATTTAGACATAATTCATGACACTATCATTTTAACATAGTAAACTAAAATCCACAATAAGAAAAACCTGAGTAACCTCAGGTTTTTAGTTAAGGATTATTATTATTTTCTACAACTTCCATTTTAGATATGGATACTTCATAGGCCATCTTCTCAACTACTTCTCCATCTGGAAGCTTTTTCTGATAAATTCTACTTTGAATTCTTCCCCATATTTTTATGTTATCTCCTACTTTCAAATGTTGAGAAAATCGGGCATTTCTCCCCCATGCTATAGTAGGGATATAATCAGACTTTCCATAGGCCCTATTAACAGCCAGTAAAATATCCGTTATTTCTCTATTAAATGGTGTTGTTCTATAAACCGGCTCTTTACATATAAATCCATTTAGATAAATTTGATTTGGATTTTTAATATTATCTTGCTTGGGGTATATATCTCTAGTGAATACAGTTAAAATTAATCTATTTTTTCCATCAATAAATTTGTTATAGGATCTAAACTGTCCCTCTATTACTACCTCTGTTCCTGGCTTTAATTCTATGTCCCCCATTAAACGTTCGGATATGGTAATGGGCAGTACATCAACATAATCACTAAGGCGTGGTACTGCTAAATCGAAATTATAAAAATTTTCTCCAAACATCTCATGGCTGTATATCAGAGGCGTATGTACTGTACCTGCCACCACAACCTTATTGTTTTCCATTACATGCTCCATCATCCGGCCTCTCCCTTCCTTTCTCCCCTGTATCAATGCTTAAATCATGAAAAGCACAATATATTATTTCTATTCTTATTCAAGCTCTCAATCTAATATGACTTTATTGGTCAGTTTTCTTTTGCATACCAGTATGATCTATATGATAGCTATCCTTGTATATTAGCTCAGATATAGGAACAAATTCATACCCTTCGCTTAACAGTTTATCTAATATGGTAGGTAATGCCTGAGTTATATATTTTGCATTATTGTGAAATAGAACGATAGAACCAGGTTTTACTTTCTCCGTAACCTGCCTATACATATGATCTACCCCTAGCTCTTTCCAATCTAGTGAGTCTACATCCCATTGTATAGGATAAAATCCCATTTCTCTGCAGGTATTAATTAATGTATTGTTATAGTCACCATAAGGAGGTCTAAATAGTTTTACTGCTTTATCCCCTGCCAACTCCTCAATCTTTTTTTGAGTGGTTTCAATTTCTTTGATTATCTGTTCTTTACCTAACTTACTCATATGGGGATGATTAGTTGAATGATTACCAATTTCATGTCCTTTTTCTGCAATTAACTGGACCTTATCAGGATGATTATCTACCCAGAAGCCTACAAGAAAAAAGGTACACTTAATATTTCTTTCCTCAAGTATTTGAAGTATCTCATCTGTATACTCGGTACCCCAGGCTGCGTCAAAGGATATGGATATCTTTTTGTCATCTCTCTCAACACAGTAGATAGGGAGTTCTCGTTGGGTATTCAAAAATACCGCTATAGAACTGTCACGAAAATTTATAGAATATGTTACGGATATCAAAACCAGACAAAATATCAATAATACCTTTCCTATTTTTTTACGCGTTATATAAATAACTTGCACTTTATAATGACCTCCATCCCTGATCACAGGTAATTATCATCCTCTCTAATACTTTATTTATCCACAAAGGTACTTATGACTAATATTAAAATTTACAATAAAAAAGAGCAGAGGCTGAAAATTGATTCAGCTTCTGCTCTACCTAAATAGCCCTATTCATTAAAATTTCTATATACATATTCTACCGCATTATCTACATCCTCAATTTTTATCACAGTACTACCTCTGCCATCCCTCGGAGCTATGGGTAAATCATTGGTGTTAATTCTAGTTATAGTACCATCTCTCTGTTGCATAATAATTTCAAAGGGATTTTGAACATAAAAGGCTCCGAGGATATACCTGCCATTGGCTCTGTTTTTATAGAAGATAAGGGTTTTAAAGCCAATTCCACCCCTGCCCTGACACTGATATTCTGTTATAGGAGTTCGTTTGGCAATACCCTGATCTGTGACCACTATTATATCTCCATCTTCATCAATTTGACTTCCAAATATAACCTTATCTTCACCTTTTAGCTGAATAGCCTTTACTCCTCTAGCTGTCCTGCCCATGGGGTTTACTTCATTTCCATTAAACCTAATACTCATACCCTGAGAAGTAATTATCATTACCTCTTTATCCTCAGATATTAGTTCAGCGCCTATTACTTCATCATTTTCCTTTAGGCCACAGGCCTGAATTTTGGTCCTTATTGTCTCATACTCAGCTAAAGAAGTTTTCTTTATCATTCCTTGGCTTGTATAGAATTGAATATAGCTATCTTGGGAGAATTCTTTTACAGATAAAAGGGCTACTATCTTCTCAGTTCTTTCAAAACCATTAATAAGGCTTGACAGCTGTACTCCTTTATCTCGCCATTTGGTTTCAGGTATCTCTATAGCGTTAAGACTATAGCAGTTACCCTGATTTGTTAGCAGCAATATCCTATGATCCGTTTCAGACTCAACTAAAAATTCTATATAATCCATCTCACGAGTCTCTACTACCTCTACATCCTTACTGGATCGATTAAAGGCTTTTTGAGACACTCTTTTAATATCCTGATTTCGAGTAAGGGCAATCACGCACTCTTCTACATGGATCAAATCTTCAGTCTTGATCTCTGCTTCAGAGCTGTCTTTAATTATCTCAGTTCTTCTTGGGGTGCTGTACTTTTCTTTAATCTCTAGCAATTCCTTTTTTATTAGTTTTATAAGAAGTTTTTCTGAGCCTAATATAGCTTCCAATTTTTCTATTGTCTTTTTTACTTGTTTGTATTCCCTCTCTAGAGTAATAATCTCCAGATTAGTCAGCCTTTGAAGACGCATGTCCAAAATAGCTTGTGCTTGAGTTTCCGTTAGTTTAAACTCCCTCATCAAATTTTTACGAGCAACACTAGGATTTTTGGATCCCCGTATTATTTCAATAACCCTGTCAATGTTATTTATTGCTATCATAAGTCCCTCTAGAATATGTTCTCTAGCCTTAGCTTTGTCTAGATCATACTTAACTCTTCGCGTTACTACATTCTTTTGATGCTGAATATAGTAACCTAATATTTCCTTTAGTCCTAACTGTTGGGGTCTTCCATCGGCAATGGCTACCATATTGGCTCCAAAGGTTACCTGTAAATCTGAGTATTTATATAAATAGTTAAGAATTTTCTCAGCGTCTCCATCTTTCTTAACCTCAATGACAGCACGCATGCCACTGCGATCCGACTCATCTCTAATATCAGCAATACCTGTTAGGACTCCCTTTTTCTCTTCGCTAAGCTTCAATATTTTTTCTAATAGAGTAGCCTTATTTACTTGATATGGCAGCTCTTTTATTACTAATAATTTTTTGCCTCCTGACGCCTTCTCAATATCTACCTTAGCTCTAACAATTATCCTGCCTTTGCCTGTCCTATAAGCTTTTCGTATTTCATCTTGTCCTATAATAGTGCCCCCTGTAGGGAAGTCAGGCCCCTTTATAACCTTTAGCAGCTCATCAAGGGATATGTAAGGATTTTCCATTTGCAGTATTACTCCATCTATAACCTCTCCTAAATTATGAGTAGGAATATTGGTAGCAACACCTATGGCAATGCCAGAAGCTCCGTTAACCAAGAGATTGGGGAAACGACCAGGCAGTACATTAGGCTCCTTTAAGGTATCATCAAAGTTTAAACTAAAATCAACAGTATCCTTGCTAATATCCCTTAAAAGTTCTATAGCTAAGGGGGTCATTCTTGCTTCAGTATAACGCATAGCTGCAGCAACGTCTCCATCTATAGAACCAAAATTCCCTTGTCCATCCACCAGTGGAGCTCTCATAACAAAGTCTTGTGCCATTCTAACCATGGCATCGTACACCGATGTATCCCCATGAGGATGGTATTTACCCAAACAATCTCCCACTATTCTAGCGGATTTTCTATGGGGCTTGTCTGGAGTTACTCCCAGCTCATACATAGTATATAGAATTCTTCTCTGAACCGGCTTTAATCCGTCTTCTACCCTAGGCAAAGCTCTCTCCAATATAATATACTCTGCATAGGGCATTATAGATTCATGCATTACCTCTTCTAAAGGTTTTTGTATGATTAAGTCTTTGTTTTGTGTAAACTCATCTACTCTTTTAGCCATAAACTATACCCCCATCTCTTGAAAAGCGTCTATTTTATTGAAATTAGCAAAGGTGTTTATATATTCACGTCTTGGGTCTACCTTATCTCCCATCAATATGGTAACCAGCTTGTCCGCTTGGGCAGCATCTTCTATGGTTACTTGAACTATACTACGTTTTTTAGGGTTCATAGTGGTTTCCCATAATTGCTCTGGGTTCATCTCTCCTAATCCCTTATACCTTTGAACCACATATCCTTTACCTATCTTCTTAATCTTTTCCTTAAGCTCATCATCGTTATAGGCATATTCTACGGTTTTTCCTTTGGATATTTTATATAGCGGGGACAGGCCAATATAGACATGACCCTCGGTGATAAGCTCCTTCATATATCTAAAAAAGAAGGTAAGCAGTATTGCTCGAATATGGGCACCGTCCTGATCAGCATCAGACAAGATTATAATTTTATCATACTTAAGATTTTTAATATTAAAATCCTCTCCAATGCCTGTACCCAAAGCGGAAATTATAGTGCAGAATTCTTCATTGGCAAGAACCTGGTCTAAACGTTTTTTTTCTACGTTTAAAGGTTTTCCCCTCAGTGGAAGAATAGCCTGGAATCGCCTATCCCGCGCCTGCTTTGCTGAGCCTCCTGCTGAGTCCCCTTCTACTATAAAAAGTTCGTTTATAGAGGTATCTCTTCCGGTACAGCTAGCCAACTTGCCCACTAAAGGAGCACCTTCTAGATTATTTTTCCTACGGGTTATCTCTCGGGCTCTTCTAGCTGCCTCTCTCACCTTGGCAGCTTTAATAGCTTTTTCAATAATAAGTTTTATAACATGATCATTAGTAGTATTCTCTATAAAATATGTTAACTGATCTGTTACAATAGACTCTAGAGCCGTTCTAGCTTCGGAGTTACCTAGCTTGGTTTTGGTCTGACCTTCAAATTGGACATTGCGCATTCTAACAGATATAATAGCGGTCATACCTTCTCGAAAATCCTCTCCACTTAAATTGCTATCCCTTTCCTTTAAGTAATTAAACTTTCTAGCATAGTCATTTAGCACCTTAGTTATAGCAGTTTTAAATCCCGTTTCATGAGTACCCCCTTCACTGGTAGGAATATTGTTTACATAGGAAAATATGCTTTCGGTGTAGGAATCAGTGTATTGAATAGCAATCTGGGCCGTAATCCCGTCTTTTTCACCTTCCAAAAAAATTATTTCAGGATGGATAACAGTTCTATCTTCGTTTATGTACTTTACAAAGTCTATTAACCCACCACTGTATAGATACTCCTGTCTAGTAGATGATTTTTCATCATTGTTTGCCTCTTTAACCTGCCTTAAATCATTTAAGACTATCTCAATACCCCTATTTAAAAAAGCAAGTTCTCTAAGCCGCTTTGCTATGGTATCAATATTAAATCTAATATCCTCAAAAATTCTATCATCGGGCAAAAACCGAATTTTAGTCCCTGTTTCCTTGGTGACATCCACCTCTTCTAACCCTGTAACTGCAGCACCAGCCTCAACTTTTTCAGTTTTCTTGTCATAATAGCTCTCAAAACGCTGCCTGTATACTTTGCCCTCTCTTTTTACCTCTACCTCCAGCCATCTGGATAAAGCATTTACTACTGCAGCGCCTACTCCGTGCAAACCTCCAGAATAACTATAGTTTTCATTATTGAACTTGCCGCCAGCATGAAGCTGTGTAAAAACTACCTCCACACCTGACATCTTCATAGCCTCGTTCATATCTACTGGTATACCCCTACCATTATCCTCTACCATTATGCTACCATCATCAAATAAGGTTACTTCTATCTTATCAGCAAATCCATTAGCAGCTTCATCTATAGCATTATCTACTATTTCCCATAACAGATGATGTAATCCTCTAGGTCCTGTGGTTCCTATATACATTCCGGGGCGCATCCTAACTGCATCTAATCCCTTTAATACTTTAATATCATTAGCATCATATGTTTTAACCATTAATAAACCTCCCAGTTGAATGAACGTATGTTCCTTTTTGCCTTACTTACTCATTATAATTTTATCATTTATTAAAGTCAACTAAATAACCTTTATCAATCTTCTACATAAAAAAAAGAACTCCTCTTTTGAGTTCCTTTTTTATAATTAATGCATTCTAATTTATTATACTGGTACGATGTTTGTGTAAATTAAATAAGATTTATAGGAAAATGGTTTTGGAAAGAATCTTCACAAAACCATTTTCCTTTAAAATATCCTTTCTAACCTCTAACCCCCAAATTAGTATAGACTTCTCTTAGTATAGTGAGTATGGAGGAGGTCATGAGCCTTTTTGCTATTGGGCTCACCAAGGTATTCTTCATACAATTTCTTTACCATTGGGTTCTCATGGGATTTCCTAATGGGCAGATCTCTATCTTCTTGGTAAATAGCTTTAGCTCTCTCTACCTTAGGATCCTTTTCCATATATGTCTTAGCCTTCACAATAGGCTGTCCGCCACCAGTTACACATCCTCCGGGACATCCCATTATCTCTATGAAATGGTAATCTTTTTCACCGGCTTTTACCTTTTCTAGCAAGGTCTTTGCATTTGCTGTTCCATGAGCTACTGCTGCACGGACAGTTATATCACCAAGCTGTATCTCGGCCTCTTTTACTCCTTCGATTCCACGAACAGCCTGAACCTCAATGTTTTCCATTGGTTGGCCATTAACCAATTCATAAACAGTTCTAAGAGCGGCTTCCATAACACCACCGGTAGCACCAAAGATAACTCCGGCACCTGTAGATTCTCCAAGAGCAGGATCAAATTCTTCATCAGGAAGTTTGGTAAAGTCCATACCTGCTTCTTTTATCATTCGTGCCAGCTCTCTAGTAGTTAAAACTACGTCTACATCAGGATAGCCTGAAGCGCTAAGCTCAGGGCGTTGAGCCTCAAATTTCTTTGCAGTACAAGGCATAATGGATACCACAAATATCTTTGAAGGATCCCAATTGTTCTTCTCAGCATAATAGGTCTTAACTACAGCACCCATCATCTCATGAGGAGATTTACATGAGGATAGATTATCTAAAAACTCTGGATAATAATGTTCACAATACTTAATCCAGCCTGGGCTACAGGAGGTAATCATAGGTAACTTACCGCCATTTTTGATTCTGCCTAGTAGCTCGGTTCCCTCTTCCATAATGGTTAAGTCTGCAGCAAAATCCGTATCAAATACTCTGTCAAAACCTAATCTTCTAAGAGCTGCAACCATTTTTCCTGTGACTCTTGTGCCCATTTCCATACCAAACTCTTCACCTAAAGCTACACGAACTGCTGGAGCAGTCTGTACTACAACATGAAGGTCAGGATTGTGTAAAGCATCCCATACCTTTTCGGTATCATCTTTTTCCCTCAATGCACCTACAGGACAAGCTGCTATACACTGTCCGCAGTTAATGCAGGGCACATCATTAATGCTCATATCAAATACTGGTTCGATCATAGTGTCGAAACCTCTTTCGGTAGCTCCGATTACACCAATTCCCTGAACATTTCTGCAAACAGCTACACAGCGTCTGCAAAGAATACATTTGTTAGGATCCCTAACAATAGAGGGTGAGAAGGAATCTACAGGCCTATCATAACGCTCGCCTTCGAAACGTATTTCATCTATTCCAAGATTTTTAGCAAGATCTTGTAGCTCACAGTTTTGGCTTCTTACACATGTCAAGCACTTTCTGTCATGGTTAGAGAGAATTAACTCAAGGCTAAGCTTTCTAGCTGCCCTAACCTTGGGTGTATTGGTTCTTATAATCATCCCATCTTGAACAGGAAATACACAGGAAGCTTGAAGGGAGCGTGACCCTTCTACCTCCACTAAGCACATACGACACGCACCAATCTCATTTATATCCTTAAGATAGCATAGAGTAGGAATATCGATATTGGCAGCTCTAGCAGCTTCCAAAGCTGTTGAACCAGCAGGTACTTCTACTTCCACGCCATCTATTTTAACTTTAATCATTTCCATGCTTCTTCACTCCTTTTTGGTCCTAACTTATCTTTTTACTATAGCATCGAAAGGACATTTTTCCATACAAGCTCCACATTTTACGCAGGTTTCTTGATTGATAACATAGGGTTGTTTTCTTTGTCCACTGATTGCATTGGCAGGACAAGCTTTAGCGCAAAGACCACAGCTTCTGCACTTGTCTTCCAAGATAAAGTATTGTAGAAGTGCCTGGCAAACTCCAGCTCTACATTTCTTATCCCTAATATGCTCTTCATATTCGTCTCGGAAATATCTTATAGTGCTGAGCACTGGATTGGGTGCAGACTGTCCTAGACCACATAGGGATGCCATCTTGATGCCCTCGCCTAGTTCTATTAACTTCTCAATATCTCCTTCTTCACCTTTTCCTTCAGCTATCTTGTTTAATAGTTCTAGCATTCTCTTGGTACCTATACGACATGGAGGACATTTTCCACAGGATTCATCAACTGTAAACTCTAAGAAGAACCTGGCAATGTCAACCATACAGTTATCTTCATCCATTACAACCAGACCACCGGAACCCATCATGGAACCTATGGCAGTTAGAGAATCGTAGTCAATAGGGGTATCTAAATGCTCTGCAGGAATACAACCTCCTGAAGGGCCACCAGTCTGTGCGGCTTTAAACTTCTTACCACCAGGAATTCCTCCGCCTACATCATAGATTATTTCTCTTAAAGTTGTTCCCATGGGTACTTCAACCAAACCGGTGTTATTAATCTTTCCACCTAGGGCAAATACCTTTGTTCCTTTGCTCTTTTCAGTACCGATGGATTGTAGCCATTCAGGTCCATTTAAAATGATTTGTGGAATATTGGCATAGGTCTCTACATTATTTAATAAGGTAGGCTTACCAAATAGACCTTTTGTAGCAGGGAAAGGTGGTCTAGGCCTTGGTTCACCCCTGTATCCTTCCACAGAAGCCATAAGAGCAGTTTCCTCACCACAAACAAAAGCTCCTGCACCTAGCCTTAGTTCTAAATCAAAACTAAAATCTGTACCTAGAATATTTTTGCCTAGTAATCCATATTCGCGAGCTTGAGCTATAGCTATGGTTAGGCGCTTAACAGCGATAGGATACTCTGCACGAACGTATATATACCCTTGATCAGCACCAACGGTATATCCAGCAATAGTCATAGCTTCTATAACTGAATGAGGATCACCTTCTAAGATGCTTCGATCCATGAATGCTCCTGGGTCCCCTTCGTCAGCATTACATGCTACATATTTCTTATCTCCATTTGCCTTATAAGTGAACTCCCATTTCAAACCAGTTGGGAAACCAGCGCCACCTCGGCCTCTAAGTCCTGAAGCTTTCAGGGTTTCGATTACCTCTTCAGGAGTCATTTCTGTCAGTACTTTAGCTAATGCCTTGTATCCATCAAAGGCAATATATTCATCAATGTTCTCTGGGTTTATAACACCACAGTTTCTTAAAGCTACTCTCTTTTGTTTTTGATAGAATGGTACTTCATCCAAAGATTTAATATCTTCATCTTCATCTATGCTATCATGGTATAGAAGATGCTTTACAATTCTTCCCTTTACTAAATGTTCCGCAACAATCTCAGGTACGTCATCTACTTTGATTCTGCTGTAAAATGCACCTTCAGGATAAACTATAACAACAGGACCTACTTCACATAGCCCAAAACAACCGGTCTGTACCACCTTTACTTCTTTTTCTATACCATGCTCTTTTAACTCACTATTGAAACGCCCAATTATATCTGCTGAGCCTGAGGAATGACAACCTGTTCCCCCGCAAACTAATACATGAGAACGATAAAGTTCCATATTTTCCAACCTCCTTACTGATTAATCCTTCTTCTCTACTGCCCCAATTGTAAATTCTTTTACTATTTGGCCGTTTACTAGATGTTCTGCTACTACCCTCTGCACCTTTTCAGGTGTCATATTTACATAAGTCACCTTTTCTTGGCCGGGCATATAGACTTCAACTATTGGCTCTAATCGGCATACACCAATACAGCCAGTTTGGGTAACGGTTACATGTTGTAAATTTCTTTTTTTAACCTCTTCTACGAAAGCCAAAAGCACTGGTCTTGCCCCTGCTGAAATTCCACAGGTAGCCATTCCAACCACAACTCTAGTACCTTTTCTATCCTTCCTTAGATTTACTTCCTCTAAGGTTCTCTGTCTAATCTCTTCTAACTCTTTTAAGGTTTTCATTATAGGACACCTCCATTTATTTCATTGAGCCCTTCTCTAATATAGGATTGAATCCATGCAATTACCTCAGTATTGTTAATAGGGAGTTCTCCTATGATTTTCCGAACCTCCCTAGTGTCTAGAATAAATTCGCCGTAATTAGTCTTATGACTGTATACAAAATCTATCTCAGCATTGCAAAGAATTAGACTAACTATGGTATCTTCCATTCTTCCAAAAGGCGGACGATCAATATGTTTAAGCTGCAACTCAATTTGTATTCTGGTCCCTCTGCCTACTATAGATTGAATTCTTAAGTCTCCGCCGCACCTTTGGGCAGTAGCCCTAAAAAGCGGTAACCCTAGCCCCACTTTTCGAGTTGTGCGAGTAGTGTAAAAAGGATCCACTGCCTTTTCAATAGTCTCTTCGTCCATTCCTTTGCCATTATCATCTACCACTATACTAAGCCAGTCTTTCTTCTCATCTTCTTCAATGCTTATTTCTATTAAATTAGCTTCAGCAGCTATAGAATTTTGTACCAGGTCTAGCAAATGTAGAGATAGATCCTGCATAATTATTATCCTTTATACTTGGCAACTATTTCTTTTATGTCCTCAGGCTTTAAGCGCCCATATACATCATCATTGATCATAATAATAGGTGCCAGTCCACATGCTCCCAGGCATCTGGTGGCCTCTAAAGTAAATAAGCCATCATCGGTGGTATCTCCCACCTTCATGTCTAATTCCTTAACTAGTTCGTCTAAAATAGCCTGAGATCCCTTTACATAACAGGCAGTACCCATGCATACACCTATCTTATACTTACCTTTAGGTTTTAGAGTAAATTGAGAATAGAAAGTTGCAACCCCGTAGATATCGCTAACTGGAATATCCAACTCCTTGGATATATATTTCTGTACATCTAAAGATAAGCAGCCAAATATCTCCTGGGCTTTGTGAAGAACCGGCATAAGCGGACCTTCTTTACCTTTCCATTGGTCAATTTCTTTTTGAAGTGCTTCAAATTTCTCTTTATTCTCTAAAGTTATATCTGACATTTAGCCCCCTCCTTCAAGGAAAATAATTAAATATCATTTTTAATATCTTAGCTTTTTATAAAAATCATCAATATTGTAACACACTTTTTTAGATTTGTCATTTTTTTAACGAAATATATTTTAAAAAAATAATGTGCTAATTACACATTACCTCAACAAATATTATATTTTTTAATTTTTCCGCCAAAAACGGCTAGCTTTCATAAAATTAGATTATATAAATTATACTAGATAATTCGATATAATTCTATAGCTGGATATTAAAAATTTTGTTATACGCTTATCAGTTTCTTCTTCCTAATGTACATATTATATCTGAAACCGATAGCTTGTCTACATATAAAAAACTTTCCCTTTCCAATATTTGTCCCAAATGATGTGCGTCAGATGAATGCAGTATTTTTTCTTCAGTGAATTTATCACTGTACTTATTATCACGACAGCTAATCTCTACCGTACCATTCCTTAAACTTTCTGGGATAAAACCTAGCTGTGATATTATACTAAAGGATGGTCTATCAATATGGGCAGGAACCAATGCCCCTTGCCTCTTGTAAACTTCCTCTAATACTTGCTCTATGGATAGATCCACCGAAGAAATAAGTAATTGCTCCCTTTGACCTAATACCCTATCCTTCTCATCTATAATTAGTTGATTCCCAAAAACTTTAGGTACATTAGCTATATTGGGCAATCTGCTCCTAATTAGTTCTCCAAAGTCCAAAAGTTTATCTAAATCTTTAAAATAACAAAGTAAATGGACTTCCTCTTTTGTTTGCACCTCCATACCAGGTACAACTACTAATTTGGATTTTGCAACTTTCATAATAGCCTCAACATTATCGCAGCTATTATGATCAGTCACAGATATGGCATCTAATTTTTTGAGTATTGCCATATTTACTATATTATTAGGAGTCATATCGTCGTCTGCACAGGGCGACAAGGCCGAATGTATATGAAGATCAACAGCAATTTTCATTGCTCCTTACCTATCCCTATCTCATATAGCTTACCTGCTAGTTGAAAAGCTGGTAAAGGTGATGATATTAGAACAATTTTTTCTTCTATTGCTTTTTCAATAGTATTAGCTTCTATTGGTATATCTTCTGGAACAATAATACATGCTATTTCTACTAATGTAGCTACAGCAATTATGTTGGTATGAGTTTGTACGGTAATCCAAATACCATCTTGTGGCCCATGTGCCATGACCCGACTCAATAGATCTCCGCAATACGCTGTTTTTACCTCTTTATCCAAAAATTCTTCACCAGCTATTACTTTACCTGGTATATTTTTGATAATTTCGTTTATTTTCATCCTTCTCCTCCTTATCATTTGGTTTTCTTTCTTTGCCTGTAGGTATATGATCTGAAAGTTCTATCATTTCCTGTGCAAGGATCCTTACCTTTTCCCTGAATTTAATAATACAATCAAGCTCAGAAGCATGTCCCCTTACTATATCTTCAGCCAAAGTTCTACAGCTAGGAGCACCACAGGAACCACAATCAAGTCCAGGAAGGTCTGCATAGATTCGTTCCAGTTCCTCCATTTTCTTAATGGCAGAAAAGATATCATCGTCTAATTTCATAACTGGTTTTGGCAAAATCTCTTTATTCCATTTCCATTCACACTGATTAATTGCCTGTTCTATCTCATCTGAGGATATAAGCTCATGTGGCTCCATTTTAGCAATTAATTTTTTTAAACGATTTTGTGCTACAAAGTTGTTTTCAAAAACCAAAGGTCCGCCCAAACAACCTCCTATACAAGCTAATCCTTCAAAGAAGTCTAAATCATATAATTTGCCATTCTCTATTTCTTCCAAAACCTTTATTACATTGATAATACCATCTACTGCTAAATAATTATCTATGTCTAAAGATCTACCTTCTCCTCCTGATTTAGCCCAGCCTACCCCAACAGCTGTAGCTTTTTGTAAGAATTCCTGGCCATTTGATGAACTCCCATTTCCCATTACTGTAGATAACGGGCCATATATATCCAATATAGATATGGCTCCATCTACACTTGACTTGTATATTCCTATAGGATTACGAATACTTGTCATTTTAGCAGCACATGGAGTGATAAAAAAAGCACCTATATCTTTCTTATCAACACCGTATTTTTTACTGAATTCATTTTTGGCCATTTGGGCTGCAATTTCCATTGGTGACTCTACATCAATAAGATTAGGTATTAATTCCGGAAAGCGCACTTGTATCAATCTAACTATAGCAGGACATGCAGAAGATATAATAGGTCTTTCTAAATGTTGATCTTTCATTCTATACTTGATAAATTCGGTGGCAAATTCAGCTCCCCTGGCTACCTCGAAAACGTAATCAAAACCTAATGCCAGCAAGCCTTGTAATACCTTTTCAATGCTAGCTAATTTCTTAAACTGTCCATAAAGACTGGGGGCAGGCAATGCTATTTTATATTTAAATCTATTTATGGAAGTCAGTGGATCGGTTACTGCTACTTTGGCATGATATGGACAGACTCTAATACATTCACCACAATCTATGCAGCGCTCTGCTATTATATGAGCTTTGCCATCCCTGACCCTTATGGCCTCGGTGGGACATCTTTTAATACAATTGGTACAACCCATACATTTTTCTTTATCAAGGGTGACAGAATGGTAATAGGTTTGCACACTTATCACCTACTTTATTTAAGGATTACAAAAAAATCTTGCTTCCAAATATGTGCCAAGTCCTAATTTAGATTGGAGATGAAGCTTATCACTACAGCGTTTAATATTAGGCAATCCCATCCCTGCTCCAAACCCCAACTCCCTAGCGAGTTCTGTGGCAGTAGAATATCCCTCCTGCATAGCTAATTCAATATCTTCTATTCCTGGTCCATCATCACGAGCTTTAAGCACTATTTCTTTAGGGGTTATTTCAAGTCTCATGATGCCTCCCAATGAATGAATGACCATATTTAATTCTGCTTCATAGGCAGCTATAGAAACCTTTCTAACTATCTTAGCATCAATACCAAGCTGTCTAAGCAACTTCTTAATATTGCTTGCGGCTTCTCCCGCTAGGGTAAAATTACCTGCTTCAATCTCATAAGTTTGTACCATAACTAAATCTTCATTATTAGCACTTTCAGTCATTTCATCTTCCCCTTAATCCACCTTCATATAGTTTGCCGCAAGCTTCAAAAAGAGTATGATCCGTTGACAACAATACAATATCCCTTTCTAAGGCCATTTGGATAATTTCAGGCGATGGTGTTTTTCCTCTAACAAAGACAATGGCAGATACATCTAGCATCTCAGCAGTACGAATAACTTGCGGGTTGTTCAATCCTGTTAGTAGTACCGTTTGCTCCTTTACAAAGGCCAATACATCACTCATAAGATCGGAACCACAAGCGTACAAAACCTCATTATCAAGAAAATCCTCGCCAGCTATAAGGCGAGCATCCAATAGTTCTTTGATAGTACGTATCTTCAAGAACTATCTCCTCCTATATTTTGGTTATTTGCTCCATATATTCCTTATATTTAACTATCATATCAATATAAGTATACTTTATTTTAGATGAAATAGCTACCTTATCTGACATATTTCCCTGCATTATTTGGTCTAAATTGTTTATCTGATTTGAAAGAAAGCTTTTTAGTCCTGATAATACCTTATTACCTTCCTGAGTCGCAGAGTACTGATTAAGCAGTTCTATTTTGTCCACAATTTCATTTTTTATTTGACTTATTCTGTTTATAGCAATCTCCATTGTTATTTTATCATTATCAAGATCCCTAATTATAGTCTCTATATCCCCAAACTTCTCCTGTATTAATGAAAAAGTAGATTTAATTCCCTCAATTTTTTGGCTAGTTGCTGTTATCTCCATTTCTACACCTGGACATTTTAATTCATACATTTGAGCCTCTATGGAATTATTTTTAAGCTGTTGTATAACTGTAGCAGCATCGTTTTCATTTAAAAACATCATAGCAATAACCCTAGAATACTGATCATCTAATATATATCCTGCACCACCCTTTGTCTTTAACTGTTCTCCAACTGTTTGAGCATTTTCTTTGCTGTTAAAAGCACCCATCTGTATACCAAAAAAATTCATGGCTTGCACCTTTACTGTTTCTGTAGCTTTAGAAGCATTTTCTTCCTTATTATCTTGATTGTCATCTTGTTCATTGGTGCCTGGCAGAGTTAATTCCATATCCTCATCATATGGTTCATTTTGATCTAATTGAGCAGTTTCCTGCTTAGATTTGAGAATAGGCGCTATAAAATTACTTATATACTTGCCCATTGTTCCTGCAGTAAATAAATAAATTCCTCCCAAAATTAAAAAAATCATAATGACAGAGGATAGGTAACGTCTTCGGTTTCGTGACCTTCTAATTCTTGAGTATCGCATGTCCATTTCCTCCTCCATATATAATGAAATAACTTAATCCTTTGTTCTATATTTATGGTAGGAATTATTGTTTTATGATACAATGCATTTATAATATGTTTATGTGGAGGGAGAACATGGTAAAATATCATATAGACACTATTCCGGTATGGGATGCCTATAATCAAGAAGATGAATGCCCGCTATGCATTTTGGAATACAAATGTGAAAAGGAGTATGTGGATTTTTTCTTAAGTGGATCAGTTATGGAACCCAGCACTAGAATAGATGTAAATAGAGTAGGTTTTTGTGGTAATCATTTCAAATTACTCTATAATGAAAAAAATCGACTGGGTTTAGCACTAATAACCCATACTCATTTTAAGGAAACCATAGAAAATTTTAAGAAATTATCAAAGGACTTAGGTACAAATCGTGACAGCAGTTTAGGCTCAAAATTAGGCTCAATTTTACCTAAAAGAATGGCAGGATCAGATACAGCTTTGGAAAACTTATTATCTTGGCTGAATCAGCATCACCAAAGCTGTATGATATGTGATAGGTTAGAAAGCCTACTGGATAGATATGCCTATACAATTTTACATTTATGGCAAAAAGATAAAGAGTTTTTAAAAACTATAAGTAATTCAAAGGGTTTTTGTCTTCACCATTTTGCTCTAATAATGAGAATAGCCAGTGAAACTTTATCATCCAGAACCTTTAATGAATGGTGTGAATTTATTATACCCATCCAGCTAGAAGTTTTAAATGAGCTGGAAGGAGATTTGGAATGGTTTACCAAGAAATTTGACTATCGAAACAAAGATAAACCATGGGGAAACTCCCGCGACGCTCTGCCTAGAACAATCCAGAAATTATCAGGTTGCTATATGGAGCCGCCGACAATTGATGATGAAAAAAAGGATTAATATTTTAATTACCTTCCACGTATTGTTCCAAACTTACCCTACTATTTTTCAATATTTCTATGGCTAAACTATCAGGGTATGGTTCCTTATATACTACCCTAATAATACCGCTATTTACAATTAACTTTGCACATATAACACAAGGTTGATGAGTACAATATAGGGTAGCCCCATCTATAGATACTCCTAGCTTTGCAGCCTGAACAATAGCATTTTGTTCAGCATGAATTGCATAGCAGTACTCTTGTTTTGTACCTGATGGGATATCCCTTATTCTCCTTATGCATTCGCCTCTTTCTACACAACTGGGATATCCTGAAGGTGCGCCATTGTATCCTGTAGCCAGTATTCTTTTGTCCTTAACTATAATAGCCCCAATTTTTCTATTATGTTGATAACAGCTAGACCATTCAGCAATTTGCTTCACCATATCCATAAATCTTTTGTCCCATTTATTCATAGCTATCTCCTTACTGCTTATAGCAAAATCTTAATCTCCTCTATTATTCGACAAAACTACTTTTATTCCTCCATCCAGTAACACAATTTTGAATACCTTAATTTATTAAATTTTTGATTGATTTTGATAGTTTTTAGGAGTATATGTGAGTTATTTCAATCATTTATTAGTTTGTGGCGGTATTTCACCTTATTTGATATAATACAACATTTGCCATTCCCACCTCTTTTTTATAAACTATATCATGGATTAGCACTCATCGACCGAGAGTGCTAATAACAACAAATATAACTACATACAGAGGAGGGTAATGTTTCTATGAATATCAAACCACTAGGTGATAGAGTTGTAATTAAGGTATTGGAAACTGAAGAAACCACAAAAAGCGGAATTGTCCTTCCTGGATCTGCTAAAGAAAAACCGCAGATGGCAGAAGTACTTGCTGTTGGTCCTGGAGGTATGGTTGACGGCAAAAGAGTAGAAATGGAAGTAAAAGTCGGCGATAAGGTAATCTATTCTAAGTATGCAGGTACTGAAGTAAAAATGGATGATGAAGAATATATCATAGTGAGACAGAATGATATATTAGCTATCGTAGAATAATAACAACAATTAAAGGAGGAAAAGGATTATGGCAAAGCAGTTAATATATGGTGAAGACGCAAGAAGGGCCCTTGAAAGAGGAGTAAATGCTCTCGCTGATACTGTTAAAATAACCATGGGGCCAAAAGGCCGTAATGTGGTATTGGATAAGAAATTTGGTTCTCCCCAAATTGTAAATGATGGAGTAACCATTGCAAAAGAAATCGAATTAGAGGATCCTTATGAGAATATGGGAGCACAATTAGTAAAAGAAGTAGCAACCAAGACCAATGATGTAGCTGGAGACGGTACTACTACCGCTACTGTATTAGCACAAGCTATTATTCGTGAAGGTCTAAAAAACGTTGCTGCTGGCGCTAACCCCATGATTCTAAGAAGGGGTATTGAAAGAGCTGTGGAAGCAGCAGTTGAATCCTTAAAAGATCTAAGCAAACCCATCGAGAAAAAAGAAGCTATTGCACAGGTAGCAGCAATCTCCGCTGGAGATGAAAAGATCGGACAGCTTATCTCTGATGCCATGGAAAAAGTTGGTAAAGATGGAGTTATTACTGTTGAAGAGTCCAAATCCCTACTTACCGAGCTAGATGTTGTAGAGGGTATGCAGTTTGATAGAGGATATGTTTCTGCTTACATGGTAACAGACACTGAAAAAATGATTGCTGAATTAGATGATCCTTACATTCTAATTACTGACAGAAAGATTAGCAATATTCAAGATATTCTTCCCGTTCTTGAGCAAATCGTTCAGCAAGGTGGTAAGCTACTTATCATAGCTGAAGATGTTGAAGGTGAAGCACTAGCTACTTTAGTAGTTAACAAATTAAGAGGAACCTTCAACTGTGTAGCAGTAAAAGCGCCTGGATTCGGAGACAGAAGAAAGGCTATGCTAGAAGATATCGCTATTCTAACTGGCGGTACTGTTATCTCTGAAGAAGTTGGTTTAGAACTAAGAGATACTACTATGGATCAACTAGGACGCGCAGCTAAAGTTTCTGTTGATAAAGAAAATACCACCATTGTACAAGGTGCAGGTTCAGAAGAAGAAATTAAAAATAGAATTAACTCTATCAAGGCTCAAATTGAAGAGACTACATCAGATTATGATAGAGAAAAACTCCAAGAACGCCTTGCTAAACTAGCTGGTGGAGTTGCAGTAATCAAAGTTGGTGCTGCTACAGAAACTGAACTAAAAGAGAAGAAACTAAGGATTGAAGACGCTCTAAATGCTACAAGAGCTGCAGTTGAAGAAGGAATCGTACCTGGTGGTGGAGTAGCATACATTAAGGCTCTCGCTGCTGTCAATAATTTAACTGCTAGTGGTGATGAGCTAACTGGTATCAATATCATTAAGAGAGCTCTCGAAGAACCTGTAAGGCAAATTGCTACCAATGCAGGTCTTGAAGGTTCTATCGTAGTAGAAAAGGTTCGTGAGAGCAATGAGCCCTACTATGGATTCGATGCACTAAAAGGTGAGTTTGGTGATATGGTAGAGAAAGGAATTATTGACCCAACCAAAGTTACCAGATCTGCACTACAGAACGCTGCCAGCATAGCTTCTATGGTATTGACTACTGAAAGCTTAGTAGCCGATATCCCAGAGCCAGAACCAGCAACTCCTGGTGGTGCTGGAGGAATGAACGGAATGTATTAATAATAAAAGCGACTGTTTTATGCAGTCGCTTTTTCTATTAGCTTTTTTACTCCTTTTATTATCAAGGCTATTAACATAAATACAAATACAAGAGGTATCAAAAATAGTTTAAAATAGTTTAGTAGCATTTTGCACGGCTTTTTCATTGCTTTGACTACTTTATCCATATAACTTCTATTCCTACTAGTTAATTGCCTCACTACCACTCTACTCCATTCCTATTCCATATCCTATTCTCCTGGAAAATATCCTAGCAAGGTCATATAGTCTGGGAGCAGTATATTCAAAGAATTCCATATAAGACGAACATAAATAATTCAATATGGGTTTGCCATCTGCAAAGGGTTCCCTATTTCTTCTACATCCCCCGCGACATAGGTTAAGCCATTTACATTGTCTACATTTTGGATCTACATATCTTGATACTTCTATGAATTCCTTTACAACATCTGACTTAGCTATTTCATCAAAATCACTCTCTTTGAGATTCCCAAGATTCCATTGATCAATGACATAAAAGTCACATGGATATACTCCCCCATCAGCTTCAACCACAAACTGACATCTACATACTCCCGACATACCACAGTTTTCAGGTGGATAGCCCATAAGCATACTCACAAGATTATCAAAATACCTTATGCTAATTATATTACCATTCTTTATATCCTCATACCATAGATCAAATAGAGTTTTTAAAAAGGTGGTAAATCTATCAGGAGTTAATGAATATATTTGGCCACCAGGTTCTCCTAAGGGATCTAAGCATGGTATAAATTGGAGATATCTAAAGTTTTTTCGTTTGAAAAAGTTGTATATTTTTGCAGCATGCCTTGCCACAGTTGAATTTACTACAAAAAGGATATTGTATTCAACCTTGTATTTGTTAAATAAGTCTACAGTTTTCATTACCCTATTAAAGGTACCCTTGTTAGAAGAGTCAATTCTATTCATATCATGTATATCTTTTGTTCCATCCAAAGAAAGCCCTACTAGAAAGTTATTATCATGTAGAAACTTTGCCCATCCATCATCTATAACAATTCCATTGGTCTGCAAAGTATTATTTACCTTAACTCCCTTTATGTTATATTTCTTTTGAAACTCTATTAGTTTTTCAAAGAATTCAAGCCCTGCTAATGTAGGTTCTCCTCCTTGAAACGCAAAGGTACAAGTCATATCTGCATATGCTAAAGTCTTTTTAACCAAGGTTTCTAAAGTATTTATATCCATGATGCCATAGGATTTGATTTCTCTATTTTCTGCCAGAGAATGATAAAAGCAATATTTACATCTTAGATTACAGTTACTAGATACTGGTTTAATAAGTAAGCTTATTGGTGGCATGTTTATCCCGCCTTTATATTATTTTATCCTTATAATCAATTCATTCCGCAAAGAAAACTTAACTCTTTATGCTAATTCAACAGTTGTCATTTACGATAATAACGCCTGTAACGTATCATTAAAATACGTAGAAAAGCAATATCCCTAGTACACCCGATAAAGCAATAGTTAATATAGGATGTAATTTAAATCTTTTTAAGGCTATTAAGGATACCAAAAAAATAAAAATACTTTCTATATTTAAAACCTCTAAAGGCTGCCAAAATATTTTAATCAACAGATCCATGGAAAGTTTCTCTTTAAATAGGGCTGTCTCTGATACAAAAACAGCAGCAGTAGTTATAAGTCCTGCTATTACGGGCCTTATTCCATAAAACATAGCAGTATTTAATGGATGGTTTTGAAACTTGAAAAAATATCTAGATATTATAAGGATTAAAACTAAGGAAGGAATAGAGACGCCTATAGTTGCAAATAGTCCTCCTAGAATCCCTGCTGCTTTATATCCCACAAATGTAGCTGAGTTTACAGCTATAGGCCCTGGAGTCATTTCAGCTATGGCTATAATATCAAAAAACTCTGTAGCACTAAGCCATCCATTTCTCTCGATCTCTTTCTCAATCATTGGAATCATGGCATAGCCGCCACCAAAACTAAAGAGCCCTATCTTTAAAAAAGTAAACCAAAGTTTTATATATGTCAATTATCTTCGTCCCCTTTACCAGTAATTTGTGCTGCTTTTTTAGGAGAGGTATAATAGATTATTACACCAACTATGGCTCCTCCTACAATAGCAAATATTGCGTGTATATCTAGTACTAATACTAGTAATATGGTCAATATAGATATTAGGGCAGAAATTTTATCCTTTATTGATTTTTTCCCTATCTTAATGGCTGCCATAAGAATTAAAGCAACTACTGTTGATCTAATCCCCATAAAAGCAGCTTTTACAATAGGATTGTTCTGAAATCTTGAAAAAAAGGCTGCTATTAATGTAATTATTATAAATGAAGGTAAGATAACTCCACAAGCTGCAGTTATAGCGCCTATCCTACCTGCTATTTTATATCCTACAAATGTTGAGGAGTTTATTGCAATTGCACCAGGTATTGACTCTGCCACAGCAAATACATCGATAATCTCCTCTTCATTTTTAATCCAGCCTTTATTAGTAATAACCTCCCTCTCTATGAGAGGTATCATGGCATAACCGCCTCCAAAGGTGAAGGCACCTATTTTAAAAAATGTAGTAAATATCTCTATTAATAGTTTAAGATTAACTTTTTTGTTCAATATATTCCCTCCTTAGTAGCTCTTCAATTACCATTGTTGCTGCCCCTACTGCTATTACCTTGTCTCTATAATGACCACCTCTAATAAAGGTAATCCTATTGTCTCTTGCTAAATAACTTTTTTTCATCGCTGTTTCTACACTAATCTTATAAAAAATATCTGAATATTTTACCAATGGACCACTTAAAACAATCAATTGGGGATTTACAAGATTTATATAGTTAGCAATTCCTGATCCAAATATAAGGGCACTATCTATTATCACTTCCCTTGCTAGCGCATCCCCTTGTTCCGCTGCCTTTAATATATCCATATAATTTATATGAGATATAACCTTGGAAACCATTGAGCTTCTTCCTTTTTTTAAGCAGGCAATGAATTTATTTACTATTGCTGGTATAGTTGCATAGCACTCTATACATCCATGATTGCCACAAGTACACAGATCTCCATCTACGTCGATTATCATATGTCCTAGAGCATCTTCCGCATCGTTTATCGTCCTAACTAAATGTCCAGATGAAATAACTCCTGCCCTAATGCCTACACCACAATTAATATAGGCCATACTGCTAATATCCTTACCACAGCCAAAAAAATATTCAGCTAGAACAGCTGTATTGGTACCATTATCTACAAAAATAGGTAGTTTTAACTTTTGCTCCATAATGCTCTTTATATGAACGTATTCCCAACCTGGAGCATTAAAGCCTTTTGCCCCCACCATTATACCCTCTTCCCTGCGTAAAGGCCCTACTGTTCCCAAACCCACACCTATTATCTGTGATATTGTAATATTGGCTTCATCTAAGGCGTTAAACAACCAATCTGTTATTAAATTAATGGTTTTATCTGGAGAATAATAAGGTGTCATGTGAAATTCAAAGCTATACAATATTTCCATCTTTAGGTTTGTTATTACCACTTGTGTATAGGTTCTTGAAATATCTATACCAATTACATAGTACTTGCCAGGGTTAACTCCGTACAATATAGGTTTTCTTCCACCTGTTGATTCCCCTATATGAGCTTCTACAATCAAACCATGGTTTATCATAGGCTGCATGGCTCTATTTAATGTAGTTAATTTCATTTTAGTCAAAAGTGTTAATTGACTCTTGGTTATAGGCCCTTTCTTCTGAATTATGCTAAATATGTTTTTCTGATCCCAAGTCAAAGTTTGTAGAGGATTATCGTAGCACACAATGTTTCACCCCAACCCAAAATATATCATACATTATATCATCTTTTAACCAAAATGGTAAGATGTATGTATCAACAGAATAAGGTATAAACCCATAATATGGTTTTTTAGCCTTTGTACTCCGTAGTTACCATTTGCTCTAGAATCTATTTATTATAAATAAACCACTAACCTTTGTTGCGCCTATTCACTAGCATCTCTTCTTCCATCTATTTTACAGGCAATTGCTTCATTATCTAAATCTTCGGATATAATATCTGCATATGATTCTCTGTGCTTTTTAAGCCAAGCATTGGCATAAGAACATGTTGCAGAAGCTTTTAGTGAATTTTTTCTTAAATAATCAGCTACAACTTTCATCATTTTACTAGCTATACCCCTTCCTCTTAACTGGGGATTTACATAAGTATAATCAATATCAACCTCACCGTTTTCTTTATAAACAAATGTGGTTTCAGCAAGTAATTCATCGTTTTCGTTTACACTGTATATACGCCCTTCTTCATACTTCCAATCCATATACCTTCTCCTTTTCTCTTATTCTAATTAAATACATCTTCTAATCTTATCTTGATGATGCAGATTCTATCTCCATCTTTTATCAATTAATATACTATTAATTTGTGGTGGATTCTATATTAGCTATCTTATTTGCATAACATCAAGATCAATAATGAAGACCATAGATTATTATAATATAGTATTTTCCCAGTTGAATGTTATTAATCCTGCTATAACACTAAAAAAATACTTAAGATAGATTTCATGTTAAAAAACCTGACTCCTAAAAAGCAGTTTCAAAAGGCATCTTTGATAAACTCAATAACAACTATCCTGTCATCATGGAATAAATGATTGACATGGATTTTTTCAACTTAACTACCCTCCTCAATACATATACCCAATAAAATAAAGAAGACACATCTTTCAATATAGCCCTATCCATTGCATTCTAATCGAATTTTATATTATTTATTACTAAATTTAAAAATACTCTTATGCAATGGAGTAAGATTCTTTAACAATAACTAAAACACTAAAAAGCAAAGCGCTAAACTACCAACAAAAAAGACAGAGTCTTATTTAAATCCTCTGTCTTGCTCAATTAAAATCCATGATGGAAGGAATCCATACCAGAATTCATATTATCCATGCTAGAATGCATATGATCCATCTGATGGTGCATTTGCATACTATCGTGAGCCATAGTATCTGATGGATTAAATCCTGGCCCCTGTACATAACCGCCATGATCAAAGGGCGTAACTGATTTTAGGCCTTCGTCCATAGCCCATTGTGTAAACTGATGGAATTGTTCTTGATTAATTTGTTCTACCTGCTGAAGGTGGAACTGGGAAATTTGAAACTGTTCAATTCCATGGAAATCAAAATCATCCTGCAGTATTCCTTTAAAGAAACTTTCAGTTTCCCTGGGCATACTTGAAAAAAACTCCCTTCTCTCTTCCTCTGTCATATCAACTAATTTCTCTTTTACTTTACTGCTAAATTGCTCGTGCCTTTTTTTCATGTCCCTTATTTGAGGCAGATAATAAGTATACAAACCTAAGGATATTAGTGCTCCTATTCCTAATATAATTAATGGCTCAAACCACATGCAATAGTCCTCCTTATATAAACAATTATTTTAAAAATATCTTCTTAAAGGTGGTCTTAACAAAATAATTACAAATGTCGCTATAAGAATAAGGATTGAAATAGCGGTACTATACTCTAATAGCTGTTTTGAAAAAACTATAATAGCATCATTTGATTCTTCAATTGATCGTATTCCCCTTAATACAATATAGAAAATTATTACTCTGATTGCCCTTTTAGACAAAGCTTTCTTTTTTATATAGGGTGGTAACCGATGACTAAATTCTGAAAACTCCGTTTTTGTTGCTAGCCTTGTCCATATTATGCTAACAGCCAAGGAAGTAAAACACAATAATGTCACTGTAAGCTTATTGGTTACCTTTTGATCAAATAAAATTTTTAAAACTAGTGCATTAGCTATACCTAGAACAAAAAACATGGGTATATAGCGTAAAGCAACACCATCTAAGAATCGGACAAATTTCTTAACTCTTGCCATTACTATACCTCCTGCAACAACAATTAGAATGATTATATTACTGTAATTGCTATTAGAAAGGTTACTTATTAACCTATATACAAAATCATCCAAAACACTTAAATCATTATAGCACAGTAATATACATGGTTCAACAAAGGTATAGTTAATGGGCTATTAACCTTTAGTAACCGCATTCTTCATTGTACTTACATATTCTATAACATGGGGTACACATTGGGGACCGTATTCCTCAATAATTTTTACAATTGCACTGCCGACAATTACACCATCTGCAAACTTAGCCATTCGTGCTGCTTGTTCAGGAGTTGAAATACCAAAACCAACAGCACAGGGAATGTCATTTACCTCCTTTACAATTTTTACCATTTGTTCAGCATCACTGCTAATTTTTTTTCGTACTCCTGTCACGCCCATGGATGATACACAATAGACGAATCCCTGTGCTTCCCTGGCAATAATATGTATACGGTTATTGGATGTGGGGGCAATCATTGAAATTAAATAAACTCCATGTTTCAAACAAAAAGGCATAAGTTCATCTTTTTCTTCAAATGGTAGGTCCGCAACAATTAGAGCATCTACTCCAGTTTCTTGGCAATTTCTTAAGAATCTTTCAGTCCCATAAGCAAATATAGGATTTACATAGGTCATAAGCGCAATAGGAGTATTACAAATCTTTCGAATGTCTCTAAGCATCTTAAATATATGGTCCACTGTTATACCATGAGATAAAGCACGAATAGATGCAGCCTGTATTACCTGCCCCTCGGCAACAGGATCTGAAAAGGGTATACCCAGCTCTATTAAATCTGCTCCAGCATTTGCCATCTCAAGTACCAATTTTTTAGTTACATTTAGGGAAGGGTCACCTGCGGTTATAAAGGGAATAAATGCTTTTCCATTAGTGAATGCCTTATGTAGTTTATTCATAGATTTCCACCCCCTGATAGCGGGCTATTGAAGCCACGTCTTTATCTCCTCTGCCTGAAAGACCAACTACTATCACTTGGTCCTTATTTAATTTCGGTGCCAGCTTTACAGCGTATGCAACTGCATGAGCGCTTTCTATTGCAGGAATAATTCCTTCCATACTAGACAAATATTCAAATGCTTCTACTGCTTCATTATCAGTAACTGCTACATACTCTGCCCTGCCAATATCATGAAGATAGGCATGCTCTGGCCCTACACCTGGGTAGTCCAGCCCTGCTGATATGGAATAGACTGGAGCAATCTGCCCATACTCATCCTGGCAGAAATAGGATTTCATTCCGTGGAAAATTCCTACCTTTCCTACTGTCATGGTGGCAGCAGTTTTATTAGTATGAATACCATGTCCTCCTGCCTCACAACCAATAAGGCGGACATTTGGTTCTTCAATAAATTCGTAAAAAAGCCCTATTGCGTTGCTTCCTCCTCCAATACAAGCAATTAATACATCAGGAAGTTTGCCTTCAATTTCTAATATCTGTTTTTTTACCTCTTGGCCAATGACTTTTTGAAAATCCCGAACAATTGTAGGAAATGGATGTGGCCCCATTACAGATCCTAATACATAATGTGTGTCTTCTACACGTCTACTCCACTCACGCAAGGTTTCATTAACAGCATCTTTTAGTGTTTGAGTACCACTAGTTACCACATTGACTTTTGCGCCTAGCAATTTCATGCGGAAAACATTAAGGGCCTGACGCTGAGTATCCTCCATTCCCATGAATATTTCACACTTTAATCCCAGAAGAGCAGCCGCAGTTGCAGTTGCAACCCCATGCTGCCCAGCTCCTGTCTCAGCTATTACTCTGGTTTTACCCATGTACTTAGCAAGAAGCACCTGTCCTAGCACATTATTGATTTTATGGGAACCTGTATGGTTAAGATCTTCCCTCTTTAAATATATTTTACCCCCTCCTAAATCATTGGTCACCTTTTCAGCAAAATACAGCATAGACGGCCTGCCTGCATAATTCTTAAGAAGACTATCCAGTTCTGCTTTGAATTTTGGATCATTTTTAAAGTGATTATAAGCTTCTTCCAGTTCTATGACAGCATTCATCAAAGTCTCTGGTATATACTGTCCGCCATAGATGCCAAACCTACCTTTTGACATATCCATTTCCCCCTTTTTCCATCACATATATACTATCCATCCAATATTTTTATTTAATTCACTTTTTATGATGCATGTATTACATGTATAGAATCTACTCAATATCAACACTTAACTTTCTTTTACCATAGCTACAATATTCATTATTTTATCAGCATCTTTATATCCATTAGTTTCTACCCCGCTACTTACATCAATACAATAAGGATTATGTTGAATTGCTTGCCTAATATTGTCCAGATTAATACCTCCTGCTAGAAAATAAGGCTTTTTTATATTAGGTATAATAGACCAATCAAAGGCCTTACCTGTCCCTCCGTATTTCCTTGCATGAAAGGTATCAAATAAGAGGTAGTCGCAGGGAAATTCCATCTGTTTTTCTATATCTTCTTGGTTTTTTACCCTAATAGCCTTGATGATTTTATTTGATACACAATCCCTCAGCCTTTTTATATAATCCTCATCTTCATCGCCATGAAGCTGGATTATATCGATTATGTTAGATGTGCAAAGTTTTTCGATATTACTAATATCTTCATTGACAAATACTCCTACCACTTTTATAGCAGGATTCAAGTTAGCTCTAAGTGTCTTAGCCTTTTTCTCATCAATCTGCCTTTTACTTTTTGCAAAAACAAAACCAATGTAATCTGGAAGGGCTATATTTACCGCCCCTATGTCCTGATTCCCAACTATACCACATATTTTGATCTTAGGCATTCTTACCACTCCTAAAACCTGCCTCATCTATCTCTCCTTTTAAGTAGGACAGCATGGCTTTTTTGTCATTGCTCCTAATCAGTACTTCTCCAATCAAAACTGCGTCTATTCCCACTTTTTCCAGCTGCAAAATATCATGTCGAGTCTTGATACCGCTTTCTGCAACATAGATAATATCTTCTGGAACCAGTTCCCTTAAAGTTATGCAATTTTGAATGTCAACCTCAAAAGTTCTAAGATCTCTATTATTTACTCCTATTACCCTTGCTCCTGACTTAATTGCCATAATTACTTCTTCTCTAGTATGGGCTTCTACAAGGGCAGAAAGCCCAAGCTGGTCACAGATATTAATAAAACTTTTAAGGGTACTGGTATCCAGCAGAGCACAAATTAATAATACTGCATCAGCTCCAATTAGCTTTGATTCATAAATTTGATACTCATCTATAATAAAATCTTTCCTAAGTACCGGTACACCCACCAATTGACTTATTTCTTTAAGGTAAATATTCCTTCCTTTAAAATACTCAGGCTCTGTAAGCACTGAAATAGCATGAGCACCCGCCTGCTCATAATCATAAGCAATTTCTTTGTATGGAAAAGCTGATGCTATTACCCCTTTGGACGGTGAAGCTTTTTTTACTTCGCATATAAAGGAAATTCCTTTATTTTTTAGAACTTTTTCGAAAGCAAAATCTTCACGCCCATGAAACTTTTTTACCTTGCCTTTATGAAATAATTGAGATTTTAAAACTTCTAAAGGCACTTTTCTTTTTGCAGAATCCAAACGTTTTCTTGTAGATTGCACTAAAGTCTCAAGAATCATGTTTTCACAAACCCTTCCTTAATCTGGCTGATTTGTCAGCATTATAAATTTATTTAGCTGTTCCATAGCTCTCCCACTGTCGATAACTTCCTCAGCTATTCTCACACATTCCCTCAAAGTGAATTTATCATAAAACATATATAGACATACTGCAGAATTCAACAGAACAATATCTCTTTTAGGTCCTTTTTCTCCACTTAATATTCTTCTAGCAATCTCAGCATTCTCTTGTGGACCACCGCCAACTAAATCCTCTGGTCGACAATATTTAAACCCAAATTGGCGGGGATCTAAGAAGAAACTATTTATATTCCCATTATTCACTTCACAAATAGTGGTTGAAGTAGTTAGGGTTATTTCATCTAAACCATCATGTCCGTGCACCACCATTGCTTTTTTTAAGCCTAGATTGTTAAGTACTCTTGCTAATGGTTCTACCAGGCTTTCATCATAAACTCCTAATAATTGGTAATTAGCATCTGCAGGACTAGCAAGAGGTCCTAATATGTTAAAAATAGTGCGTACTCCAAGTTCTTTTCTAACAGGAGCAGCGTATTTCATGGATGGATGATAGTGGGTAGCAAACATAAAGCAAATTCCAATTTCTTTCAAACTTATTTCACTTTTTGAAATGGGAATATCAATCTTTACACCTAAGGCCTCCAGAACATCAGCACTTCCACATTTACTAGATACACTCCTATTACCATGTTTTGCTACAGGTACGCCTGCTGCTGAAATTACAATGGAGGAAATAGTAGAGATGTTAAAGGTATTCGCTTGATCCCCTCCAGTACCGACTATATCTAGTACATCCCCTGAATGCTTAAGTTTGGCTCCACATTTTCTCATTGTCAAAGCACATGCTGTGATTTCATCTATGGTTTCACCTTTCATTCTCATGGCTGTTATGAAAGATGCAATCTGGGCATTTGTGGCCTTCCCACTCATAATTTCATCCATGACAGATTTTGTGGTTTCAAAAGACAAATCCTCCTTGTTTAGTAATCTATGAATAGCTTCTTTTATCATATGGACTCACCACCTATTTGCACAAAATTTTTTATTATTACTGCCCCCTTGGGGGTCAATATGGATTCAGGATTAAATTGAAGACCAAAAACATTATAATCCCTGTGTTTTACTCCCATGATTTCCCCTTCATCATCCTCTGCAATTACTAAAAGCTCATCTGGAAGGGATGTTCTTTCTACTATAAGAGAATGATATCTTGCTGCCTGTATCAAAGGGGGCAGTCCTTTGAAGATACTGTTACCATTGGCTATATGGATATTACTTTGCTTACCGTGTGTTAATCGCTTTGCCGGTATAATAGAACCCCCGAAAACTTCACATATTACTTGATGACCAAGACCTATGCCTAAGATTGGAATTCTGTCTTTCAACTTATGAACAATTGCCTTACATATTCCGGTATTTCTGGGATGGCCTGATCCAGATGAAATTATAATATGGGAAAAAGATAATTTTTCTATTTCTTCTACAGTCATTTCATCATTGCGTATCACTTGGGCATTACATTTGAAACTTCCTATAAGCTGTTCTAAATTATAGGTAAAGCTGTCATAGTTATCTAATAACAATATCATCCATTCACCTCCCTTGCCAACATAATTGCCTCCATTACGGCCTTGGCCTTGTTTCCAGATTCTTCGTATTCCTTCTCAGGAACGCTGTCTGCCACAATTCCCCCTCCTGCCTGAACATATACTTTGTCATTTTTCTTGACTGCCATGCGTATTGCAATGCATACATCCATATTGCCTGAAAAATCTATATATCCTATAGCGCCGCCATATATTCCCCTTGGTTCCTTTTCAAGCTCTTCAATAATCTGACATGCACGAATCTTGGGCGTTCCAGTTAAAGTTCCTGCAGGTAATAGGGCTTCTATGGCATCTAGGGCATCCTTATCTTCCTTAATATGTCCACGAACTTCAGAAGTGATATGCATAATCTTTGAATAGCGATGTATCATTTTATAGTTCACAACTTGTACACTAGCATACTTAGACACTTTACCTAAATCATTTCTTGCAAGATCTACTAGCATATTGTGTTCGGCTAATTCCTTTTCATCTTCCAATAATGACCTTTCTAGCTCTTTATCCTGCTCCCAATTCTTACCTCTAGGCCTGGAGCCTGCTATGGGAAAGGTTGTAAGAATACCATCGCGTAACCTCACCAGGGTTTCAGGTGATGTGCTGATCAATTGTACATCATCATTTGCCATGAATACCATGTAGGGAGATGGATTAGTGGTTCTTAGAACCCTGTAAGCATTAAGAAGGCTATCTTGGTATTCTGTTTCAAATCGTCTGGAAATGACAGCTTGATATATTTCTCCTTTTTTTATAAATTCTTTTGTTTTATTAACCATATGGCAATATTCTTCTTTTGTGACGTTGCAGATAAAATGGGAAGTGGTTTTTATTTCAACTTTTGGTAGTGAAACTTTCTCCATAATAATTGAAGTAATATTTTCAATATCAGCAATAGCTTGCTTGTAATCCGATTCCATTTTGTTCACTTTTATATTGGCAATCACACTTATCTTTTGCTTAAGATGATCATAAACAATTATCTTGTCAAATAACATTAGATCAAAATCTTTAAATCCACTGTTTCTAAGTTTTAAACAGGGCTCTGAATATTTAATCATGCTATAGGCAAAGTATCCTACAAACCCTCCTGCAAATGGAGGAAATTCAGCTATCCTTGGTGCCTTGTATTCTGAAAAATATGTTCTTAGAATTTCAAAGGGTTTTTGGGAATGGACTACTTCTTTTTTCTCGCCATTTTCTTCAATAGTTATTTTTCCATTTATGCATTCAACTCGGGCAATAGGATTAAATCCTAAAAATGAGTATCTACCCCATTTCTCACCACCTTCTACGCTCTCAAGAAGACAATACCTATTGCTTATGTTAGAAATTTTTCTCAAAAGCTCTATGGGGGTTGTAAAGTCAGCATAAATTTCCTTGCGAATTGGAACAAGACTATATTTTTTTGCTAACCTTTTGAATTCATTATAATCCGGAGTTATCATAGTAATAACCTCCCTTGATATTAATGATTTTATTTTTGTATGATGATTTACAAAACTTCAGTAGGATATAAAAAAAGCTTTTGTCCCAAAAAGGGACAAAAGCCTTAGCTTCTGCGGTGCCACCCTAATTGACGTATTTCTACGCCCGCTCATTTTTGCATACTATCATATGCATCCAGCTGATAACGGGTAGGCCCCCCGTAAGCGCCTACTTTCTTTCGATTTCGGGCTTCCCTCACAAGTCCATTCGAAATAATCCTGCAGCCGCATTCCCACCAACTAGCGACTCTCTGAATGCAAGTATTTATTTCTACTACTCTTGTTCCTCGGTTTAATGCTATATACAAATTGATAAGTATGTAATACAGGTAAGTAACTGAATTTATAAAGAATAAACATTTATGTCTATCATATTCAAATTTTAATTTTGGAAATAGTACCACAATTTATTTTTCTTGTCAAGTATATTTGCATAATTATCAAGTTAT